>UMER01009837.1_pt1 | contig 16223 bp, 10 predicted proteins | sample 1964801 | NCBI WGS metagenome assembly UMER01 (sample SAMEA4836025, study PRJEB28245) | human gut metagenome | biome: gut microbiome; material: fecal sample | place: Denmark | collected 2008 | reverse complement strand
TAATCAGAATTCTGTTGCATTTGCAAGTTGAATTCAGCTAATTTCTAATAAGATGAAAAAGAAAAGTCTAAAGAGATGCCTTAAAAAGCGCATGATCCTTTTACTGGGTTTTCTTATGATGACTGGTGTTGCTGTTGCACAACAACTTCAGGTACAAGGAAAGGTGACCGATGCTACGGGTGAAGGTCTTATCGGTGCAAGTGTATTGGTAAAGGGTACAACTTCGGGGGTGATAACTGACATTGACGGTAACTATGTGTTATCGAATGTCAATCCTGATGCAATACTTATTTTTTCTTATGTAGGTTACCAAACGCAGGAACTGAACGTATCCGGTAGAAATAAGATTGATGTTGTCTTGCATGATGACCAGCAGGTGTTGGAAGAAGTTGTAGTAGTGGGTTACGGCTCATTGAGTAAAAAAGAAGTTTCCAGTTCCATTGTACAAGTGGATAAGAAAAATTTTAATTTGGGGGCTATGAATAACCCGATGGAAATGGTATCGGGAAAAGTCGCGGGTTTGAATGTCAATACGCAGGCAGCTGCCAATCCTAACTCCAGTTCTTCATTACAAGTACGTGGTGCAACATCTGTTTCTGCAAGTAATAGTCCTTTGGTTGTCATAGATGGTGTGGCAGGTGGCGATATCCGTAACATCGCTGCACAGGATATTGAATCTATTACGGTATTGAAAGATGCGGGTTCAGCTGCTATTTACGGAACGCGAGGTGCTAATGGTGTGATTTTGGTTACAACGAAACGTGGCTCGGGTGAAGCAGGAAAAACGGTAGTCACATATGACAGTTACATCGCTTTTAATGTAGCCAAGCCCTCTCCGGATATTCTGTCGGCTGATGAATTCCGTCGTTCGAGACGAGGTACAGACTATGGAGCCGACACTGACTGGTATGGATTGATTACTCGTGATGTAGCATACGACACAAACCAATATATATCTATTGATGGTAGCACAAAGAATGGTTTCTATGGTGCTTCCTTCAATTACAAAAGTGCCAATGGACTTGACATCGTGAGTGGTCGTGAAGAATTTGGAGGTCGTTTTTCTATGGAACAGCGTGTACTGGAGAATCGCTTACAATTCAACGGTTCGTTGAGTGCACGTCGTGTAAATGAAACCTGGGGAAATGATGGTTTCTTCGATAGGGCACTCACCATGAATCCTACAATGCCGGTATATAATGCAGACGGTTCGTATTATCAGCCTACTTCTCCTACGGGTGCAACCAATCCGGTTGCGGAGCTTGCTTTGAGAGATAACAACGGCCAGCGTATGTATTTGTTGGGCACGGCTGAGGCTAAACTGAATATTTTGCAGACAGAAAAGCATTTGTTGAATACAACATTAAGTTACTCATTGCATTACAATGACATGAAGCAACAATATTATGCTTCGTCTGCCGGTTCGGAGTCCTATTGGAATGGTTATAAAGGACGTGCGGAAATGAAGTATCAGAAATGGTACACCAATCGCTTGGAGTGGTTGGGAAATTATGCACTGAACTTGGGCGACCACAATATTAAGGCTGTAGTGGGCTATACTTATGAGAAGTCTATCTGGGAACAGATTGGTGGTAGTAACAACGACTTCTCTTTTGATAATACGAAATATTGGGATTTGGGCAGTGGCTCTTATCTGAAGGATGGTTTGGCAAGTTTATATAGCGGTCGCTCTGAATCGACACTTATTGGCTTCTTTGGTCGGTTGAACTATAATTGGAAGGATATGCTTTTTGCATCGGCTTCGTTGCGCTATGAAGGCTCTTCCAAATTTGGTGCTAACCAAAAGTGGGGGTACTTCCCAGCAGCTTCTTTGGCTTGGGAAATGATGGAGATGGGCTTTATGAAGAATACCCGGAAAGTGTTGACCAGTTTGAAACCACGTGTTTCTTTCGGAATTACCGGTCGTTCGGATTTTGATGCTTATAAATCACTTTCTACTTACAATACCAATGGTAGTTATCTCTTTGACGGGCGTTGGGTAACGGGCTATGCTCCCTCCAGTAATGCTAATCCGGATTTGGCTTGGGAAAAGAGCGTTGCGATTAATTTGGGTGTTGACTTTGTTCTATGGAATCGTTTACGTGGTTCAGTGGAGTATTTTGACCGTAGTTCTAAAGACTTGCTTTATACGTACACGGCACCTCAACCGCCTTTTGTCTATTCCACTATTTTGGTTAACGTTGGAACAACGAAAAATACCGGTATAGAAGTATCTTTGGATGGTGATATCCTTACTAAAACAGCAGTGAAGTGGACGAGCGGAATCAATTATTCTTATGGAAAGACTAAGTTGACCAAACTTTCTAATGATATTTACAAGGCATCTTATCTCGACCTTTACTTAAAACCGGGTACTGGTTCCAGCGAATATTTCTTCCGTGTGCAGGAAGGGGGAGAGATAGGGCAGTTCTACGGTTATGAATATGCAGGTGTTGACGAAAATGGCAATATGCTTATTTTGAATGATAAAGATGAGCAAATACCGATTTCTCAGGCTGATGCCAAGTATAAACGTTATATTGGCAATGGTGCTCCCAAGCACTTTTTGTCTTGGAGTAACAACCTGACTTGGAAAAACTTTGATTTGAGTGTATTCTTCCGCGGTACATTCGGTTTTGATGTATTCAACATGCGTAAATATGGTATGGGGCTTCAGGGATGTGGTACAGATAATGTTCTTCGCTCTGCGTATCTGGAAGATAAGAATATCCGTACCGGTGGTGGAGTAATATCTTCCTATTTCCTGGAGGATGGTAGCTTCATAAAACTGGAAAATGTAACCTTGGGATATAATTTTACTCCTAAGAACCGTAAGTTACTGGATAATATGCGCATATATCTGTCTGCCAAGAATCTGTTTACCTTGACCGGATACTCTGGCAATGACCCTTCAATTATAGACGTGAATGGTATCCAGCCGGGAGTAGATAGTAATAGTGCTTATCCTACAGCAACTCAATTGAGTTTAGGTGTGACTCTTCGCTTTAAATAAATGAGAAACAAATTATTAAAAATATGAAAGATATGAAATATATAAAATGTCGTTGGTTATTGGCGATGATTATGTCATGTTCACTTTTCTCTTGTACTAATTTGGACGAGGAAGTGTTCGACCGTGTGGATGCCGGAATTTATTATCAAGATGAGACGAGTGTTCAGGGGGCAGTGGCAGCCATCTATTCGAAAGCAGCATATAGTTATTTGGAATACTTCTGGTATTTGCAGGAGTTTTCTGCCGACCAGGTGGCATGGCGCAGTTGGAACGGCGGACTTTGGGGATGGGATGAGGCATTGAAGTTTGCTTTGTCTTCACATACCTGGACGTCAGAATCAACCATTATTCGCCAAACTTGGGAGAATGCGTGGACCACTATCGGGCTTTGCAATACGCTTATTATAGATTTGCAGGCAATCAGCCCCGCATCTATACGCATGACTGAGGATGCTTTGAATAGTTATATTGCCGAAGTACGTACCCTGCGTGCTTGGGCATACTACAATATCTTTGAGATTTGGGGTGGAGCACTTCCCTTGAACATTTCTTCGGGCGCAGAAATCCCTGGCTCTGCAGATACTGATTTTGATAAGGGGTGCAAGGTTATCTACGATTTTATCAGTCAGGAATTGGATGAGTCAGTCACAGACCTTATGAAAGAAGATGGTTCTGGAAAGAGCCGTAACCGCATGAACCAAGCTGCCAATCGTATGATTAAGATGCGCTTGTTGCTGAATTCTGAGGTGTTTATCAAACAAAACAGTTATAATGAGTGTGCCACTCTTTGCCAAAATATTCTGAATGGCGATTATGGTACTTACAGCATTACCGATGACTATCGTGATATTTATTCGATAGACAATATAGAATGTCCGGAAGTTGTAATGGCATTGGCGATGGAAGTAGGTCAGGTCAATACCGGTTGGATGCGTAACATGCCTTTCATGCCTTACAATTGTTGGGATTACTTTGGAGGTACATACAGCCAGAGCGGATGGAATTGTGTATGCTTGGCACCTTCATGGGATAATTCTGGAAATGTACAGCCGTATGGTGGTACTGACAATCCTAAGAGCTTTCTTACCGACTACGGTGATAAGTTAGGAGCAGTTTATGAACGTTTCCACGATAAAGATATCCGTAAGCAGAACTATGTGTATAATGAAACAACAGGAAATTATCAAGGCATTTTCTTGAAAGGGGCTATTAAAGCCAACTATGGTAAGGGTGCAGCTTTGAAAGCAGATGCCGACCGTGACGGTCAGGATTTGGTTTATGTGGACCAGGTGGGTACGTTCCTTAATTTAGGACGTAATCTGGAGACTGTCATGTCACCTCGCTGGGGTGAAACGAATTCAGGTGTCCGTTTGGTAAGATATCCGGTTTATCCGGAGAGTGCAGGCATTGATTTCCAAAACATCGATGAGGTGGAATTCCGTTTGAGTGAAGTGGTCTATACTCTTGCTGAATGTAAAATGCGTGCAGGTGATACGGAAGGTGCTAAAGAACTGGTATATAAAGTCAAAACACGCTATTTTACAGATAAATCGGCTCTCGAACAGCCCGGTCCTGGTTTTACATCCTTTGATATGGATTGGATGTTGAGTGAATGGGGACTTGAATTCTTGGGAGAGGGGCGTCGTCGTCGTACAGACTTGCGTCGTTTCGATAAGTTTACGCAAGGGCAATGGTGGTTCTTTGGCCGTGCCACGGACGACGGTTTAAGCTATCCGGCTAAACGTGACCGCAAATACGAGTGGTATCCCTTGCCCCAGTCTGCCCTTATGGTAAATCCGGGACTGGTACAGAACCCTAATTATTAATCATCCTATAATAATAGTAACAATGAAAAAATATATATGTAATCCGCTATGGCTTTTGTTGCTTTTTGTAGTTTTCATCAGTAGTTGTGACAAGGAGGAAATTGTGTTTGACCATGAGTTGCCGCAATTTGAACTTCGTAGTGATGCCATCTTGCTGGAGGTGATTATGCCCCAAGGAACTGGTGCCGATGAAATAATTTATATTGCAGGCGATTTCAATGGAGGTCAGGATGCTGCTTCCGGAGACCTTAAGTGGCAGATGGAGAAAGCTGCAAACAATGATGTTAAATGGGGCATATACCTCTATCCGGAAGATTTTGTTAATGGAAAGACACTTGCCGATGGCTTTTATTTCGTTTCTAAGACACAAGGCATAGAGCGTACTTTGCAGAATGGGGATGCTTTGCATCAAATTTCGGCTAAGGTAGGTACTCGCACTGATATAACGGTAACCCGCTGGAATGCTTATTTTGAGGAGCCGGAAGACCCAAGTGAAGTGACCCATGACGGTTATGCTGTGTTCGTGATGGACAATACAGGCTGGGATGCACTGACACTTTATGCGTGGGGAAATGATTTGCCGGAACTTTTTGGAGGTTGGCCCGGTATTTCACCTACTGGTAGCGTTGAGATAAAAGGAATTACCTATAAATACTTCGATACTGGTGAAGCAAATAAGGGATTGGTTTACAATTTGATATTTAACGATAATGGAGTAGGTTCACAATTTGATGGACCACAGAACTTTACTCTTGACCGTGACATATATTTGGAAATCACAGAAAGCGGTTGGACGGAAATAGATCCGGATGCAGTGGTCATCCATGATGGTTATGCCATATTTATTGAAGACCAGTCCGGATGGGCAGAAACAACCATATATGCGTGGGGAAATGATATACCGGAACTCTTTGGCAGTTGGCCAGGAATATTACCAACCGGTAGTGTTGAGATAAAAGGTGTCACGTATAATTATTACGATACAGGTGAAGCAAATAAGGGATTGACTTACAATCTGATAATGAATAATAACAATGGAGGCTCACAATTTGACCTCGCAGCAGTGACGCTTGATCGAGATTATTATTTCCGTATTACGGACATAGCTGGTGAGGAGATTGACCCTAACAATCCGGACGGAGACTCTGAACCGGAATCTGAAGTGGCTTTTGTTTCTAATCAGAATAATTTCTTAAAATGAGTTTTGTATAGTAATAAAGATGTTAAATGCCCTATTGGCAGAATAAGATTGGAGATAGGATATCTCTTTTCAATCTTGCGGATATATGTCCCAAGGCTTGGTTTTTCTATCCCAAGTCTTGGGATAGAAAAACCAAGCCTTGGGAAGAAGTTATCTCTTAGCTCTTCTGTTTTTTAGTATTGGCTTCCGGGATTTTTAGTATTAAGTCTTAGTATCTTTTCTGCCAATGCCCATCACTGGAGAGTTTGGATGCTCCTTTTGCAGATATCAGTTCCACCAATGAGTATAAGTATAGATAAAAAGTAGAAATATGAAAAAAGTAATAATTGCGACACTGCTCTTTACAATGCTACATTCTTGTATGGGGTGTAGTGATGGTCAGAGTGACATGGAACCGATTCCCGTTCCACAGGAAGAATATATGGCTTCGGATATGGTGATTTATGAGGCAAATCCCCGCATCTTTGCCGAAGAAAATGCGTTCTCTGCCATCAAAGCAGAGCTTGACCGTATTCAAAGCCTGGGGACTACCGTGCTTTGGCTGATGCCTGTAAATGAGCCGGGAGTACTGAAAAGTGTGAATTCACCTTATTGTATAAAGGATTATAAAAAGCTGAATACACGTTACGGAACAAAAAAAGACTTGAAAGAACTGGTAGATGCCGCCCATGCCAAAGGAATGAAAGTGATTCTTGACTGGGTTGCCAACCATACTTCGTGGGACAATGCTTGGGTTACTGAGCATCCGGATTGGTATACACAGGATGCAAATGGCAATGTGGTACAACCTCAAGAACAGCCTTGGGCGGATGTTGCTGACTTGAATTTTGACAACGAAACCATGCAGCAAGCCATGATTGATGCCATGAAGTATTGGGTAACAGAAATTGGTATTGATGGATACCGTTGTGATTATGCCGAGGGGGTACCAGATACTTTCTGGAAGAAAGCAATCGCCGAGCTCCGTACACTTGACAATAATTTGCTGATGCTTGCCGAAGGCGGAAAAACGTCTTTAATGAACAATGGTTTCAATCTGCTCTACGGCTGGAACTTCCATAGTAAACTGAAAGACTATTATGCCGGTAAATGCTCACTTACTGACCTTTATGCTATGAATACTTCCGAATTGGAGGGAATGCCGGAGGGTACGTTACGGTTACGCTATTCTACTAATCATGACCAGGCAAGTGAGGCTTCACCGATAGAATGTTATGGCGGTGAGCGTGGTGCCATGTCTGCTTTTGTATTGACGACTATGCTCGAGGGGATACCTCTTATTTATAGTTCGCAGGAAGTAGCCTATCCGCGGTCACTTAACTTTTTCAATTACGGAGTTATAGACTTGAAGTCCAATGAAGTCTTTGCGCAAGAGATGGCAGAAATCATCAGAGCCTATAAAGCTACGAGCAGTGTACGTGGTGGTGAACTGGAAGTTTATACTACCGGAGATGTCGCTTCATTTTATCGGGCAGCAGGCTGTCATGGCATGTTGGTCATGGTGAATACCGCCAATGAGTCTGTACAAGTGAAAGTTCCTATGGAGCATGCTGGCAAGACCATGACCGATGTGATTGCCGGTGTGGATGTGAAGTTGCCTACAGTAATGACGATGGAACCTTATCAATATTTTATATATCAACAATAACGGATGTATATGAAACATGTATTATTAATAGTTGTATTTCTGGGAATTGCTTGTGTGGCGATGGCACACGAATTGTTATCTCCCAATGGGAATCTGAAACTCAATGTTGTGCTTGATTCCGAGGGTGTGCCGGTCTATAGCTTATATTACAAAGGAGAGCCGGTTGTAGAACCTTCCGCCTTGGGAATACTTATGGAAGAAGCGGATTTGTCAAATGGCTTCCGGATTATTGATGCAACAAATTCTACTTTTGATGAAACCTGGATGCCTGTATGGGGAGAGTATGAAAAAGTCCGTAACCATTACAATGAACTTACTGTCACTCTCTCACAACCGGCAAAGCATGACCGTACGATGATTGTACGTTTTCGATTGTTTGACGATGGACTCGGATTCCGTTATGAGTTACCGGAGCAGAAAACCATGAATTATCTGACGGTAAAAGACGAACTGACGGAATTCAATCTGACCGGTAATCATACACTCTATTGCATTCCCGGTGATTATGATACAAATGAATTTGCCTATACTACTGCAGCCATTTCCGAAGTGCGCGAGGCTATGGAACGTAATCTACGTAAAAAAGGATATGAAGCTAAAGCGACTTCATTCACAGTACAAACACCCCTTATGATAAAGACTACCGAAGGACTTTATATCAATATTCATGAAGCTGCCTTGGTAGATTATTCTGCCATGTTGCTGAATGTGGATGATAAAGAGTTTAACTTCTCTGCTCATCTTACCCCCGATAAATTAGGAAAGAAAGGATATCTACAATTACCGTTGCATACCCCGTGGCGTACAATTATGGTTAGTGACGATGCACGTAACATCCTTGCTTCCCAGTTGATTCTTAATCTGAATGAGCCTTGTAAGCTGGAAGATACTTCTTGGATTAAGCCACAGAAATTTATCGGTGTCTGGTGGGAGATGTTTACTGGTGGAGGAGGTACATGGGCATATAGCGACTATTATAAGGCTAAACCCGGCATAACCGACTATTCAAAGTTAACTCCTAATGGACATCATCCGGCCAATACTGAACATGTGAAAGAGTACATAGACTTTGCGGCGGAGAATGGTATTGATGCGGTATTGGTTGAGGGGTGGAATGAAGGTTGGGAAGATTGGGCATCCTATCGTAAGGACCGTCAGTTCCTTTTTGACAAACCTTATCCGGACTTTGATGTTGCGGCACTACATGCCTATGCCAAATCAAAGGGGGTAAAGATTATCATGCATCATGAGACGGCTGCTAATGCTGCCGACTATGAGCGGCAGCTGGATGTAGCCTTTCAATTTATGGTAGATAATGGCTATAATTCTGTAAAGACCGGATATGTGGGCTCAATCATTCCCCGTAGTGAATATCATTCCTCACAATGGATGAACAATCATTATATACATGTGGTGAAGCGTGCTGCTGATTATAAGATTATGGTAGATAGTCACGAGGCTGTTCGTCCCACCGGCTTGTGCCGGACCTGGCCCAACTGGGTAGCGCAAGAATCTGCCCGTGGTGGTGAGTTTGAATCTATGGGGGGCAATGATCCGGATCATACTTGTATCTTGCCGTTTACTCGGTTGAAGGGTGGTCCGATGGATTACACTCCTGGTATTTTCCAGACAAAACTTTCGTATTATAATGGTTCGAAACCTAAAGGTCAGGCGGGTACTACATTGGTAAAACAATTGGCTCTATATGTAACGATGCCCTCTCCGTTACAGATGGCAGCAGACCTGCCGGACAATTATCGCCGTTTTCCCGATGCGTTTCAATTTATTAAGGATGTAGCGGTGGATTGGAGCAATTCTTGGTATCTGGAAGCTGAACCGGGTGATTATATCACGGTGGCTCGTCAAGCCAAAGGAAAACAAGAGTGGTATGTAGGTGCTATTACCGACGAACATCCTCGTACGGCCACTATTCCTTTCTCTTTCTTACCCGAAGGAAGGAAATATATTGTTACCGTTTATGCAGATGGTCGGGATGCAGACTGGAAAGATAATCCGCAGAGCTATGACATCCGTCGTGGCATAGTAACGTCAAAGAGTGTGCTGCGTCAACCTCTGGCAAGTAGTGGAGGGGTGGCTATCAGTGTTCGAGAAGCAACAAAAGAAGAGGTAAAAGGATTGAAGAAATTATGAAGCTTGTCCGTACATAGTAATTATTATGTTGCGGATTTAATACAAGCATTTAAGAATTAAAGTTAGCAATTGGAAAGGCATAGTCCGTGAGGATTGTGTCTTTTTTCGTAAATTATTCGTCATTTCTTATTTTCTTTATTATAATTTTTCTATATTTATGCCGTTATGGCGAATTGTTGACAGAATAGGAAAAGAATAGACCATTTAGGTATGAATAGAGAATGCCGGGGATTTGACATTTTATCATTCTTTAATCAAAATATAACCGTAAAATTTAGCTGTTTTGAAAAGTTTTCCTATATTTGCGGTGTTATTCATTGACATTTTGTTTGAATAGCGTAAAGTCAACAAGGTAATAACCTTTAAAACGTAATATTATGAATATCGAACGTATCATGACCTCTTTAGAGGCAAAGCACCCCGGCGAGTCTGAGTATCTTCAAGCCGTAAAGGAAGTTCTTCTTTCCATCGAAGATATCTATAACCAACATCCCGAGTTCGAGAAAGCGAAAATTATAGAACGTCTGGTTGAACCTGACCGTATTTTTACTTTCCGCGTAACGTGGGTGGATGATAAAGGTGAAGTTCAGACGAACCTCGGTTATCGTGTGCAGTTCAACAATGCCATTGGCCCGTACAAAGGCGGTATTCGTTTCCATGCTTCCGTAAATCTTTCTATCCTCAAATTCCTGGGATTTGAGCAGACTTTCAAGAATGCCTTGACTACATTGCCTATGGGTGGCGGTAAGGGTGGTTCCGACTTCTCTCCGCGCGGAAAGAGCGATGCTGAAATCATGCGTTTCTGTCAGGCCTTCATGCTGGAATTGTGGCGTCACCTCGGTCCGGATATGGATGTGCCTGCCGGTGATATCGGCGTAGGCGGTCGCGAAGTGGGCTATATGTTCGGTATGTATAAGAAGTTGACTCGCGAATTTACGGGCACATTTACCGGTAAAGGACTGGAATTTGGCGGTTCGCTGATTCGTCCCGAAGCAACAGGATTTGGTGGCTTGTATTTTGTAAACCAAATGTTACAGACAAAAGGCATTGACATCAAGGGCAAGACCGTGGCCATCTCCGGTTTTGGAAATGTGGCTTGGGGTGCTGCTACTAAGGCTACCGAATTGGGTGCTAAGGTTGTTACCATCTCCGGTCCCGACGGCTACATCTACGACCCGAATGGTATCAGTGGCGAAAAGATAGATTATATGCTGGAACTCCGGTCATCGGGCAACGATATCGTGGCACCGTATGCCGACGAATTCCCCGGCTCTACTTTCGTGGCAGGCAAACGCCCATGGGAAGTGAAAGCGGACATCGCTCTGCCTTGCGCTACCCAGAACGAGCTGAACGGCGAAGATGCACAACACCTCATCGACAACAAGGTGACATGTGTAGGCGAAATCTCCAATATGGGATGTACGCCCGAAGCTATCGACCTTTTCATTGAAAATAAGATTATGTATGCACCGGGCAAGGCTGTCAATGCAGGTGGTGTGGCTACCAGCGGACTGGAAATGTCGCAGAACGCCATGCATCTCAGTTGGAGTGCAGCCGAAGTGGACGAAAAACTCCACGCCATCATGCACGGAATTCATGCTCAATGCGTAAAATATGGGACAGAACCCGATGGCTACATCAACTACGTGAAGGGAGCGAATATCGCCGGCTTCATGAAGGTGGCTCATGCCATGATGGGTCAGGGAATTATCTAAGAGAGAAACTTTGTTTAGTTGTATTTGTATTTGTGGTTTGTGCTGCCCTACGCCTGTGAAGGTATCGGGCAGTACTTTTTTTATTCTCAATTAAAAAAGTTGTATCTTTGTATCCGAGAAACCATAAATGACAAAGAGATGTTACTACCTGAATTGAAACTGAGACGTGATAAAATACGCTCTCTCATGGCTCAACAAGAGATTGATGCCGCTCTTATCGCTTGCAATGTAAACTTAATCTATACGTATGGACGTGTCGTCAGCGGTTACTTGTATCTGCCGTTGAATGCTCCCGCCCGTTTATTCATCAAACGTCCCAACAATATTGAAGGGGAACATATCCATCCTATCCGTAAACCGGAACAACTGCCTGACTTACTAAAGGAATGTGGTTTGCCCATACCTGCTAGGTTGATGCTGGAGGGGGATGAGTTGTCTTTTACGGAATATAACCGTTTGGCAGCGTGTTTCCCTGAAACGGAGGTGCTTCCTTGTGGTACGGCACTTATCCGGAAGGCCCGAAGTGTCAAGACTGAAATAGAGATTGAGATGTTCCGTCGTTCCGGCATTGCACATGCCAAGGCCTACGAACAAATACCCTCGGTTTATAGACCGGGAATGACAGACCGCCAGTTATCCATCGAAATAGAGCGCCTGATGCGTCTGGAAGGTTGTCTGGGTATTTTCCGTACCTTCGGACAAAGTATGGAGATTTTTATGGGAAGTCTGCTGGCAGGAGACAATGCCACTGCGCCTGCCCCCTATGATTTTGCTCTGGGAGGCGAGGGACTTGACCCGTCACTGCCTATCAGTGTGAATGGTGCACTGTTGCAGCCCGGCCAGAGCTTTATGGTCGATATGGGGGGGAACTTCTATGGCTATATGGGAGACATGAGCCGTGTCTTCTCTATCGGAAAGTTGCCGGAAAAGGCATATGTGGCCCATCAAGTTTGCTTGGACATACAAGAGGCTGTTGTAGAAAAAGCGAAACCGGGTGCTGTTTGTGAGGACCTTTACAATCTCGCTATCGATATTGTCACCAAAGCAGGTTTTGCCGACAACTTTATGGGAGCCACTCAAAAGGCCAAGTTTATCGGTCATGGCATCGGTTTGGAAATCAATGAAATGCCGGTATTGGCTCCGCGTATGAAGCAGGAGTTGGAGTCGGGTATGGTCTTTGCATTGGAGCCGAAAATTGTTTTGCCGGGCATTGGTCCCGTTGGTATCGAAAATTCTTGGGTTGTAACAGCGGAAGGAGTGGAGAAACTGACGTTGTGTAAGGAAGAGATTGTGGAACTTTGAAAATTGATAATGGATAATGGAAAATAGCCATGCGGTTTCAATAAATACGCTGACTGTTTATTTTTCCATTATCCATTTTCCATTATTTCACCCTTCTGTTAAGCTGATTATTCGCTTTCGAAGGTTTGGATTTACCAATCCGTTTTCCGGTTGGCTTGGCCTTGTTGCTCCGTTTGGGCTTTATGCCGGAATGGTTACTCACCTTCATAATATTCACATAAGTAGTAGCGGGCTATAAAGTCCCAATATTGATGCAGTGTTTCTTTTCCTTTCAGGAAGGGAAGTTCCACATCGGGCAAAATTCCTTTGGTCATTCCGTATTTCAGCAGGTCGAACGGACACTCTCCGGGTTGGCAGAACATCTTGTAACCCTCTGCAGCAGCGCGTTTGGCATCGTACATCGGGTTATGTTCTTCACAGAAATAGGCGGCCACGTTGTGGGCTACGAGCATACCTTTGGCGTTGGCATAAATCACGAACTCTTTTTTGTATTCCAGGTCGGGCAATAATGCGGACCGTTTGTTTTCCCATCCCAAGACATCGACAAAGAAAGTGCAAAGCTCCTTGTAATCGGTGAAGTATAGCAGCGGTTTCCCCTGGCTGTATTCCAGGCAGCGGGCGGCATCTTTGCTCAGTTTGGTTTTCGGAGTGACTTCCGGCAGCGGAGTAATGGGCATATCCAGTAAATCAAGTCCCATTACCCAAAGGAAGGAAGATTCTCCCTCGCTGATGGGAGCTTCTTCGAAACGTGCATCCATCAGTTCATAGGCGCTTTGGCTTAATGCAAGCAGGTCTTTGTCATAAGGACTGAACAAGGTGTATTCCTTGTCAAAAATGCTGAATTGTGATTTCAATGTCCACAGTACGAATGCAATGTCTTCCTGATTTATTTCATCGGGCGTATAATCGTCACTCAGCGGATAGAACGGCAGGTAAGTTCCGTATACTCCCTGAAAGGCTTCGGAGAAAAGTTTCCAGCCTCCGCTTTGGGCAATGGCATCTTGAAAGTACATGCCGAGGGAGATGGCTGCGTCAATTTGGGTACGCAGGTCTTCCTTGTTGAACAAGGGAGAGGCTTTGACGAGGGGCAGGATGCTTGTGGCAAAGTCGAGGTACCATTTGTCCGTTGGCAGTACGTGGGTGCGTTCATTGGCCCCCAACCAATATTGCATGTTGATTGTTGTCATGATTTGTTTGTTTTAGATAAATATTATAGTCTTTTTAATGCCAATTTGATGACTTGTTCCACCGGTGCGCTTGGTTCTTCCTTCAAAATGGCAAGCACTACTTTTTGTGAGGGGGCTTGTGCAAAGCCCAGCATGGTAAGGGCGGCTACGGCTTCTTCTTGTACTTGTGCGTTGGCTGCCGATACCAGTGTACCTATGGTCCCTGCGTTGCCGGCTGCAACGCTGCCGGTCTTGATTTTGTCTTTTAAATCCACAATTATCCGTTGGGCTGTTTTCAGCCCGATACCCTTGACTGTTTTCAGTAAAGTGGCGTTTTCCGTGCTGATGACATTTATCAGTTCGGATGGCGAGAGTGCCGAGAGAATCATACGGGCTGTATTTCCGCCGATGCCTGAAACGGAGATGAGCAGCAGGAATAGTTCGCGTTCCTGCTTGTCAGCGAATCCGTAGAGGACATAGGCGTCTTCACGGATAGCTTCGTATATATATAGTTTGCATTCTTTCTTGCCCTGGATGGCGGCATACGTGTTCAATGAAATATTGACGCCGTATCCCAGTCCGTTGCAGTCTATTATTGCGGTTGCCGGACTTAGTTCGGCAATTCCGCCTCTGATGTATTCTATCATAATTCTTTTACTTGTCGGCCCAAAATGCGCCTTGCGTACATATCATCTGCGAATGTATGAATTATTATTGGACTTTCACTCACTAAAAAAAGAAAAACTGTGTGAAACAGCAGGGAGTTCTGCCGATATAATAAATTAAAATGCTTACTTTTGCGCCGATAAAGTAGAAAACTGATAAATAAATTCATAAAAAGAATGAAAAAAGTAAGAGCAGCCATCGTTGGCTATGGTAATATCGGGCATTATGTGCTCGAAGCACTGCAAGCAGCTCCCGATTTCGAAATTGCCGGTGTAGTACGCCGTGCCGGAGCTGAAAACTGTCCTGCGGAACTGAGTGCATATCCCGTTGTGAAGAATATCAAGGAACTGAAAGACGTGGATGTTGCTATCCTTTGTACGCCTACCCGCAAAGTGGAAGAGTATGCAAAGGAGATCCTTGCTTTAGGCATTCATACTGTGGACAGTTTCGATATCCATACGGGTATCACTGCTTTGCGCCGCACACTGGATGCAGAGGCTAAAAAGCATAATACGGTATCCATCATTTCTGCCGGCTGGGACCCGGGTAGTGACTCCATTGTCCGCACCATGCTGGAAGCCATTGCTCCGAAAGGCATTACCTATACTAATTTTGGTCCGGGCATGAGCATGGGACACACCGTGGCTGTAAAGGCCATCGAAGGTGTGAAAGCCGCCCTTTCCATGACTATTCCTATAGGAACCGGCATTCACCGTCGTATGGTGTACATCGAGTTGAAGGATGGTTACGAATTTGACAAGGTGGCTGCAGCCATCAAAGCCGACCCGTACTTCGTGAATGACGAAACACATGTAAAATTGGTTCCGAGTGTGGATGCACTGCTCGATATGGGGCATGGGGTAAACTTGACCCGTAAGGGTGTGTCCGGCAAGACGCAGAACCAGCTATTTGAGTTCAACATGCGTATCAATAATCCTGCCCTCACGGCACAAGTGCTGGTATGTGTGGCGCGTGCCGCTATGCGTCAGCAGCCGGGTTGCTATACAATGGTTGAAGTTCCGGTAATAGACCTGCTTCCGGGCGACCGAGAAGAGTGGATCGGCCATTTGGTATAAGACACAGAAAAAACAGATGATGTGTTTGGTTCAAACGCATCGTCTGCTTGCCCCGAATACATCATCTGTTTGATGCAAACGCATCATCCGTTCTACCGCGAATGGATGATGCGTTTTTTATGTCTTGTTCTTTAAAAGAAATACCTCAGTATATCATTGAAGTTTGCCCAAATCAGCAAACCGAACAAGAGGAACATGCCCACCATCTGCGCACGTTCCATAAACTTGTCGCTGGGCTTGCGGCGTGCAATGATTTCGTAAATGAGGAATAACACGTGTCCGCCGTCCAGTGCGGGGATGGGCAGAATATTCATAAAGGCAAGGATGATGGAGAGGAATGCCGTCATGTACCAGAACTGGTGCCAGTCCCACGTGGCGGGGAAAATACTGCCGATGGTTCCGAAACCTCCGAGTTGCTTGGCTCCTTCCTTGGAGAAAAGATATTTCATCTGGCCTACG
>UMER01031754.1_pt1 | contig 16615 bp, 9 predicted proteins | sample 1964801 | NCBI WGS metagenome assembly UMER01 (sample SAMEA4836025, study PRJEB28245) | human gut metagenome | biome: gut microbiome; material: fecal sample | place: Denmark | collected 2008 | reverse complement strand
GTCTGAACTGGGAAGCCGCATACGGCAAATCCTATAAAATACAAGTTTCCAACGACGCTAAGAGTTGGACGGAAGTCTACAAGACCGAAGAAGGACGTGAAGGTATCAACGAAGTGTTTTTCCCGGAAGAAATCAAAGCCCGTTACGTACGTATGTTGGGCATAGAATTAGGCTGGTGGTTCGGTTACTCTTTGTGGAGCATGGATGTATTGAGCGGCACGAAACCTTCTGAAGGACTGAGCGACGTGCATTTCCTCCGCCTGACCTTAAAAGACAAAGACGGAAAGATGATTTCCGAGAACAATTACTGGAGAGGTAACGAACGTACGAATTTCAAGGCGCTCAACCAACTCCCCGGTGTAAAACTGAACGTATCCTCCAAACTGGCACGAAAAGACGGAAAGGCAACGATACAAGCCACGGTCGGACTGCCCAAATCAGCAGACGCAGTAGCTTTCGGTGTACGTGTACAAGCCGTACGCGCTTCCGACGGCGAACGTTTGCTTCCCGCCCTCATGAACGACAACTATTTCACATTGATGCCGGGCGAGAAGAAGGACATCCAAATCACCTTCGACGAGTCGCTCTTGCAAAACGATTCGTACAAACTGATTGTTGAACCTTACAACAAAAAACTATAAACATTATCCGGGCGGAAGGACATCCAAAAAGACTTCCGTCCGGGTATTTAAACTAAAAAAAATGAAAACGTTTCAAAACATTACACGTCGCATCGGCTTCTGTGCCGTGTTGGCCTGCACGGGTTTGCAAACCCCGTTACAGGCTAAAATCACACTACCTGCCTTTTTCACGGACAACATGATTATCCAGCAGCAGACTACCATGACTTTGTTCGGAAAAGCCAAACCGAACAAGAAGGTTAGCATCGAAACAAGCTGGAACAATCAGCATTATGAAACGAAAGCCGACGCACAAGGAAACTGGCGGGTTGCTGTCTCCACTCCGACAGCCGGAGGTCCTTACCGCATCACATTATCCGACGGGAAAAAGACCGTATTGGAAAATGTCATGGCAGGCGAAGTCTGGTTCTGCTCCGGACAGTCCAACATGGAGATGCCGATAGCGGGATGGGGAAAAATAAAGAACTACGAACAGGAAATCGCTGCTGCCGACTATCCCGGTATCCGGCTGTTTCAGGTGAAGAAACGCACTTCCGTGGCTCCTCTCGATGCTTACCAAGTGGAATCCACCATGGGCGGGTGGAAAGAATGCTCACCGTCCACGGTTCCGGAGTTTTCCGCCGTGGCCTACCTTTATGCCCGTGAACTGCACCAGAAACTGAATGTCCCCGTCGGAGTCATTGACTGTACTTGGGGAGGGACTCCGGCCGAAGCCTGGACTTCTTCCGAATCCCTCAAACAAGTCATGGGATATCAAAAGAAAGTCGGAAAGTTGGAAGCATTAGGTTTCGACCGGGACAAAATCATGGCTGAGTACGGAAAAGAACAAGCATCGTGGAAAGCCGAAATCAGCAAAATAGACAAAGGATACCAAAACGGTAAAGCTTGTTGGGTCGGGGAAAACGTGGACGACAACGACTGGCAGCAAATGGAGCTTCCGGGTTACTGGGAAGGCAAAGGATTGCTCAATTTCGACGGCGTGGTTTGGTTCCGCAAGCAAATCGAAGTCCCCGCAGACTGGGCCGGAAAGGACCTACAGTTGAACCCGGGCATCATAGACGATGAAGACATTGTGTATTGGAACGGAGAACAAATCGCCAGTGGCGCAGGCTATAACGTACAGCGTCATTACACCGTACCGGCCCGTCTGGTCAAAGCCGGCAGGAACACCTTGGCCATCAAAGTCAGCGACAACGGCGGCGAAGGCGGCATTGCCGGAAAAGCAGAAGACATGAATCTCAAACTTTCCGACCAGGCTTCCCTGTCTTTGGCCGGAAGCTGGAAATACCGTGTAGGATGCTCCTTGGCCGACATGCCACCGGCACCGATATATCCAGAGCACTCATCTTTCCCGTCCGTACTTTTCAACGGGATGGTTCACCCGTGTCTGGAGTATCCCGTCAAAGGTGTCATCTGGTATCAGGGATGCAACAACGTGGGACGTGCAGAAGAGTATGAAAGCCTATTCCAGGCACTTATCACCGACTGGCGCAAGCAGTTCGGACAACCCGACATGCCATTCTATTTCGTACAGTTGGCCAACTATCTGGACCGCAAGCTTGTACAGGCGGACTCCCCTTGGGCTGCCCTCCGTGAGGCGCAATCCAAAGCACAACATCTGGGCCACACCGGTATGGCCGCCAATATAGACATCGGCGAAGCACACGACATCCACCCGAAGAACAAGCAAGAAGTGGCACGCCGTCTGGCCGTCATCTCACTGGCCGATACCTACGGACAGAAAATACCCGCCCAAGCACCGGTGTACGACGACTATACGGTAGAAAACGGCAAGGTACGCATTTCGTTCACAATTCCTGCCATCGGCGAACGCTTCGAACAAAACAAAGACATCAAAGGCTTCATCATTGCCGGGCCCGACCATGTGTTCTACCCTGCCGAAGCCTATACGGAAGGCGACGAAGTGGTGGTCTACTCACACTATGTCAAAGTGCCGGTAGCCGTCCGTTACGGATGGGCCGACAATCCGGAGTGTACCCTGCGTACACCGACCAACCTGCCGGTAGCGCCTTTCCGTACCGACAACTGGTAAATCATCATTCAACAATAAACAAATCTTACAGCTTATGAGAATTAAAGCTATTTTATCTTTATGTCTGTTCACGCTGGCCACAGCAGTTTCAGCAGACGAGTTCATCAAAATCAACACGGACCAAGTCGGTTTGGTACTCCGCGCCGCAGACAACGGCAGGCTTTACCAATCCTATTTGGGCAAACGCCTGGCTAACGAAAGCGATTTGCAGCATTTGCCCAAAGGCAACGAGGCTTATCTGACCCACGGCATGGAGGACTATTTTGAACCGGCCATCGAAGTACACCACAATGATGCCAACCCGTCATTGCTGCTCAAATACGTGTCGCACACGTCCAAGAACGTACAGCCGGGAGTGGACGAAACGGTCATCACCTTGCAGGACGACAAATACCCCGTCACCGTGAAGTTACATTATGTGGCCTATGCCAAAGAAAACATTATCAAAACCTTCACCGAAATCAGCCATCAGGAAAAGAAACCGCTGAAACTGGAACGCTATGCTTCTGCCATGCTGCACTTCAGCCGGCCGGCCTATTATCTGACGGAGTTTTCAGGAGACTGGATTTATGAGGCCACGATGAGCACCACTCCGCTGAACTTCGGCAAGAAAGTGCTCGACACGAAGTTGGGTGCACGTGCCAACATGTTCACTCCTCCCATGTTCATATTATCTTTGGACAAAGAATCTTCGGAGAACGAAGGCGAAGTGATTTTAGGAACTTTGGGATGGACGGGCAACTTCCGTTTCACATTCGAAGTGGACAACAAGAAAGACCTTCGCGTCATTGCCGGTATCAACCCGTATTTCTCGGAATACTCGTTGCCCAAAGGCGAAACGTTCCGTACTCCGGACTTCTACTTCACTTACAGCGACTGCGGACGCGGACAGGCCAGCCGCAACTTCCACGACTGGGCACGCAAATACCAGCTCAAGGACGGCCAGGAAGACCGCATGACCCTGCTCAACAACTGGGAAGCCACCTACTTCGACTTCAACGAGGACAAGTTGGTAGAACTGATGGGCGATGCCGTAAAATTGGGCGTGGACATGTTCCTGCTCGACGACGGATGGTTCGGAAACAAATACGAACGCCACAGCGACACCCAAGGATTGGGAGACTGGGACGAGACACAGCACAAGCTGCCTCATGGCATCCAGAAACTGGTGGACGAAGCAGCCAAACGCAACATCAAGTTCGGTATTTGGATAGAGCCGGAAATGGTGAGCCCCAAAAGCGAACTTTACGAAAAGCATAAAGATTGGGTGATTCACCTGCCCAACCGCGATGAGTATTATTTCCGCAACCAGATGGTGCTCGACCTGAGCAACCCCGAAGTGCAGGATTTCGTCTTCGGCGTAGTAGACGGGCTGATGACCAAATATCCGGGCATCGCTTATTTCAAGTGGGACTGCAACAGTCCGATTACCAATATCTACTCTCCGTATCTGAAAGACAAGCAGACTCATCTCTATGTGGACTATGTGCGTGGACTGTACAAGGTGCTCGACCGCATCAAGGCCAAATATCCCAAACTGCCGATGATGCTTTGCTCCGGCGGTAGCGGCCGTATCGACTACGAGGCATTGCAGTACTTCACAGAGTTCTGGGCCAGCGACAACACCGACCCCATACAACGCCTGTTCATCCAATACGGTTACTCGTTCTTCTATCCGGCCAAGTCCATGAGCGCCCACGTGACCACATGGAACAAGAACGCGAGCATCAAATTCCGCACGGACGTGGCCATGATGGGCAAGCTCGGTTTTGATATCAAGCTCAGCGACATGAGCGGCGACGACCTTACCTATTGCCAAAGTGCCGTGAAGAACTACAAACGCTTGCGTCCGGCCATCATGGAAGGCGACCTCTACCGTCTGGTATCTCCGTACGACGGTACGCGCAGCCATGCAGCCAACCAGTTTGTCAGCAAAGACAAGAACAAGGCCGTAGTCTTCGCATTCGACGTATATCCCGGCTACGGTGAGAAGATTCTGCCCGTACGTCTGGAAGGATTGGATGCCGGTAAACAGTATCGCGTGAAAGAAATCAACCTGATGCCGAACCAAGGCTCATCGCTCGAAGGTAACGACCGTGTATTCTCCGGCGATTACCTGATGAAAGTCGGACTGAACCTCCTCACCGGCAACAAGCTTTACAGCCGCGTGGTGGAAATCACAGCCGAATAAATCTTGAGACAGAAAAATGGAAATCAGAAGTTATATCATAGGGGTAGCCGCTGCGACATGCAGCGCGCTACCTTTTGCGCATAGCCTGGCATGGGAAGGAAATGTGTTGGTCTCCACGCCGCACACGTCCCTGCTTCTGCATGCCGGTGAAGGGCAAGACCTGCGCTTCGCCTACTTCGGCGACCGCATAGAAGAGAGCCAGATACACCAGATTCACGACGCATGGGACGGGCTGAACCGCACGGCATACCCGACTTTCGGCCAGCCGCCCCACCAGATTTTTGCTTTGCAGGCCGTACATGCCGACGGGAACTGGACTACCGACCTGACTGTGGACAAGGTGGAAACCTCTACCCTCGACAACGCCAAACTCACGGCCATCACGCTGAAGGACAAGGTTTATCCTTTCCAAGTGAAACTCTACTACAAAGCTTACAACGACATCGACATGATTGAGACGTGGAGCGAGATTTCACACACGGAAAAGAAAACCGTGGTGCTGAAACGTTTCGACTCCGGACATTTTCTGATACGGCGCGGTGACGTATGGATTTCGCATCTCCATGGCTCATGGGCTTCCGAAACGCACGTGACCACCGAACCGCTCACCCCGGGCATCAAAATGATAGAAAACGTAGACGGTGCCCGTAACGGCCATCTCGACCACCCCGAAGTCATGTTCTCGCTCGACGGGAAGCCGCACGAGAACGAAGGGCGTGTCATCGGAGCCGCCCTCTGTTGGAGCGGAAACTACTCCATCCGCATGGTGACGGACAATAATTTCGTACACCGTGTCTTTGCCGGCATCGACAGCGAAAGCTCGGAATACAAACTGGCTCCGAAAGAGGTATTCACCACTCCGAAACTGGCTCTCACCTATTCCGGAGAGGGTCTGAGCGGTGCCAGCCGCAACTTCCATCGCTGGGCACGCCACGCCGGCATGCTGCACCATGGCGACCAGGTACGTCCCGTGTTGCTCAACAGTTGGGAAGGTGTGTACCTCGATGTCAACGAACCGGCCATGGCCGAGATGATGAAAGACATCGCCGCATTAGGCGGCGAACTGTTCGTCATGGACGACGGATGGTTCGGCGACAAATACCGTCGCGTACAAGACAATTCCTCCTTGGGAGACTGGGTAGTAGACCGGAAGAAACTGCCGAACGGACTTGAGAACCTCATCCAAACGGCTGATCGGAACGGCATCAAATTCGGCATCTGGATAGAGCCGGAAGCCGTAAACAGCAAAAGCGAACTCTTCGAAAAGCATCCCGACTGGGCTTTGCAAGTCAAAGGACGGCCCTTGCAATACGGACGGGGCGGTACACAAATGTTGCTCGACGTATGTAATCCCGAAGTCCAGGATTTCATGTTCGGCATCGTAGACAACTTGCTCGGTAAGCATCCGCAGATTGCCTATATCAAATGGGATGCCAATGTGGAGTTGAAAAACTATGGCTCGACCTATTTGCCCCAAGACAAACAGTCGCACATATACATTGAATACCATCGCGGCTTGAACAAAGTGCTCGAACGTATCCGCGCCAAGTATTCCGACGTGCTGATTCAGGCCTGCGGAGGAGGAGGAGGACGTGCCAGTTACGGTGTCCTGCCCTACTTCGACGAGTTTTGGGTGAGCGACAACACGGATGCCCTCCAGCGTATCTACATGCAATGGGGTACCTCGTACTTCTATCCGTCCAACGCCATGGCACAGCATATCAGTGCCTCGCCCAACCACCAGACGGGACGTATCATCCCCATCAAGTTCCGTTGCGACGTGGCCATGAGCGGGCGGTTGGGTATGGAACTGCAACCCAGCAAGATGACGAAAGAAGAATACCAGCAGACGGCACAAGCCATCAAGGACTACAAGTCCGTACGCGACGTCATCCAGTTAGGCAATCTGTACCGTCTGGTATCCCCGTACGACGACAAAGGCATCGCTTCACTGATGTACACCGACGATACGGAGGACAAAGCCGTATTCTTCGCCTACAAGATGGAACATTTCAATAATCAGGTGATACCTCGCGTTTGCCTTCGGGGATTGGACCCGTCTAAAAACTACCGCGTACGCGAATTGAACGTCAAGACCGGCGGACAACCTTGTTTCCTGAACGGCAAAACGTTCTCCGGTGCCCTACTGATGAACACCGGTATCGAAATGCCGCTCGGCAGCGATTACGCCAGTTGCGTACTGGAACTCACTGCGGAGTAAACATTACATCCTTCCACACAGAAGGCTTTCTAAATCTGGAGTTTGTACTTTTCTCAAGGTACAAACTCCTTTTTTGTGGCACAACAGGAAAGGAAGACGAAAAATAACGCTATATTTGTAACCGAATCGTAACACGTATGACATCTTGAGTTCATATCGAATACCTACCTTTGTCGCCAAATCAGCACATCATGAAACAAATATCTATTTTAGCCTTGAGCATACTGCTTGCTCTTCCTGCCGCAGCCGACGAGGGGAAAGAAGGAAAACCCAAAACGGATTACCGACCGGTCGTCCACGGTACGCTACGTGGCAAATACGAGTACCAACCGGAAGAAAAGGCCGGACGCTTTCAAGTGCGCACCGCCCGGGTCAGCATCGAAGGAAAAGTCGCACCTGTGGTGGCCTATAAAGCCGAAATCGACTTGTCCGACGAAGGCAAAATCAAAATGTTGGATGCCTACACCCGGCTTAGCCCGCTGAAAGGTTTCGATTTCACCATCGGACAGATGCGCGTCCCGTTCACTATCGATGCCCACCGTTCACCCCACCAGCAATACTTTGCCAACCGTTCATTCATAGCCAAGCAAGTGGGCAACGTGCGCGATGTGGGAGCCACGCTGGGCTACAAGATAGGAGGTCCGCTGCCCCTCACCCTGCAAGCGGGAATGTTCAACGGTTCGGGCCTGACCGACCAGAAAGATTTCTGGACCAACAACATCAACTATTCCGCCAAAGCACAATGGCAACTGCCCAAAGGCTTTTCCGTCACGCTGAGCGCACAGAAAATCAGACCGGAACACATTTCGGTCAACATGTACGACGGCGGCATTACTTACCAAGCCGGAAGATGGATGATAGAAGCGGAATACTTGTATAAACACTACACCAAAGATGCCTTTCAGGACGTGAACGCCTTCGACGGGTTCATTTGCTATGACCTGCCACTGAAAAAAGTATTCAGCAAAATCTCATTCCTCGGACGCTTCGATTACATGGGCGACCATAGCGACGGTACGGCCAACGAGAACGGACATCTCACACTGACCGATGCCGAACGCAAACGTATCACCGGCGGCATCACCCTGAGCATCGCCAAACCGTTCATTTCGGACATCCGTATCAATTATGAGAAATATTTCTACAACGAGGGTGCCACCCCCAAGGTTTCCGAGCAGGACAAATTCGTCATCGAGTTCATGACTCGTTTTTAGCTGTTTATCAACGCCTTATAAAGTACAAATCGTTTGGCGCAGAATGAAAAATCATTCTGCGCCAAACGATTTATCAATCTCAGGAGATTGATTTTCCGTTCTCAGCCAATCGTTTTTTCGAGTTCCTTACCTCTTGAAACGTACCTCATAAAGGTCACGCCGGCGGTCTTTCAAATTCCTTACACCACCGTAAGTATGCAGCTCGCTCAGAAGGTCCAAATCGACATCGGACACAAGAATCATTTCCGTGTTCGGCGTAGCCTCCGCCCGGCGTCCGTCGGTGGGGAAAGCAAAATCGCACGGAGTAAACACCCCGGATTGCGCATACTGTATATCCATGTTGTGCACGCGCGGCAGGTTGCCTACGCTACCGGCTATCACCACAAAGCACTCGTTCTCGATGGCACGGGCCTGGGCACAAACCCGTACGCGCGAGTAAGCGTTCTGCGTATCCGTCAGATAGGGCACGAAGAGGATTTGCATCCCTTGGTCGGCCATAATGCGCGACAGTTCGGGGAACTCCACATCGTAACAAATCAACACGCCGATTTTGGCACAATCCGTATCGAACGTCTTCAGCATACTGCCCCCGGACAGTCCCCAGCTCTTGGTCTCGTCGGGCGTGACATGTATCTTCTCATACATCTCATAACTGCCGTCGCGACGGCACAGGAAGCCTACGTTATAGAGGTTGCCGTCGCGCTGCAAAGGCATACTCCCGGTGATGATATTGATGTTGTAGCTGATGGCCAACTGTAAGAAACGGTCGCGTATCTCATCGGTGTAACCGGCCAGTCCGCGAATGGCCTGCGACTCGCTCAGGTTGTTGAACTCCGCCATCAACGGTGCATTGAAATATTCGGGGAAAAGGATGAAATCGCTTTTGTAACCGGAAACGGCGTCTACGAAGAACTCTATCTGTTCGAACAAGTCGTCGATAGTGCGATAGCCACGCATCTGCCATTGCACCAGTCCGACCCTGACCGTGGTTTTGGCCGGAAGCGTCTCTGAAGTTTCGGGCTGATAATAGATATTGTCCCACTGGAGCAGGCAAGCGTAATGTTTGGACTCCTCGTCGTTGGGCAAGTAGTTGGTCATGACCTTACGCACGTGGAAGTCGTTGGAAAGCTGGAAGGTCAGCACGGGGTCGTATATCTCACGTTTGCGCACCTGTTCGATATACTCCTTCGGCCTCATCTTGTCGGCGTATTTATGATAGTTCGGAATACGGCCGCCGAACATGATGGCCTTCAGGTTCAGCTTTTCGCACAGCTCCTTGCGGTACTCATACATACGGCGTGCCAAGCGCAGGCCGCGGTAGTCGGGATGGATGAACACCTCGATGCCATAAAGGATATTCCCCTTGGGATTATGCGTGCTGAACGTCTCATTTCCCGTAACCTTAGCGTATGTATGGTCTCCCTTCACCAAATCATAATCCACGATAATGGAAAGGGCACAACCGATAATCTTGTCATCGGCTACCGTCACCACCTGCCCTTCGGGGAAGATGCGTAACAACGTCTCTATCTGTTCATGGGTCCAAAACACATCGCTGCCGTCCGAATATACACGACGGAACGACTGGGCCAACTGTCCGTAGTCTTCTATCTGGAGCGGACGTACCTGAATTTTTGTGATACTTTGATTTTCCATTTGTTCGTCATATTTCACGCCCGCAAAGTTACAGCTTATTTCAAGGCCTTGTTCTCCATCCGACGGAAAAGTAAGCCGTTCCTTCATTTTTTATGCGTCCGAAAGCCTTTCACGGAAGAAAACAGCTCTCTTTTTCGGAAAAAATAGCGAACTTTGTAGTCTATGTTTACCGTCATATTCATTTTATGGGGCAGCGCTACGGTGGGATACCTCCTGCGCCGCCACCCGATACCCGGCCTCGAACGGCTGATGACCTATACCGTATGGGGATTGCTCTTCCTGATGGGCGTGGAAGTCGGAGGAAATCCGACACTGATGCAGGCCTTGGACCGCTTGGGATGGGAAGCCCTTATCCTCACGTTGTGCACAGCCTTAGGGTGTGCCTTGGCAGCGGCAGCATTATGGAGCGGAAGTAGGAAAACGATACCGGCCACCCAAACTCCTACAGGGGAAAAGGATGCCGAAAAAGGGGGGCTTTCGCACAAGCACCGTCTCGTGGCATTATGGCATCAACTGGCCGGAAGCTTCACCATCGTGGCGTTTTTCGCGCTCGGATGTGCCTTAGGCGTTTCTCACTGGCTACCTCCTCTCCCCGCCGAAGCCGGATTCTACGCCCTGTGTCTCTTACTCATCTGCGTCGGGCTTACCGTCGGGCAAAGCAACGAGATACGCCAAAGCTTGCGCCGCATAGACAAACGTCTGATGTGGCTACCGGTTCTGACGATAGTCGGGACATGGGCCGGAGCCGTAGCGACAGCCTGCCTGCTGCAAGGGCGTAGCTTTACCGACTGGCTGGCCATCAGTTCCGGATTCGGTTACTATTCCTTGTCGAGTATCCTCATCACGGAGGCACGCAACGCGGAAATGGGTACCGTTGCCCTTATCTATAATATCCTGAGGGAACTCATGGCCTTGCTCTGTGCTCCGCTGTTCCGGCAGTTTTTCGGTCCGTTGGCTCCCATCAGCGTAGGAGGGGCCACACCGGGGGACACAACTCTTCCGATAATATCCCGCACATGCGGACAGACCTTCATCCCCCTTTCCATTTATCATGGTCTGACGATCGACTTCACCGTTCCGTTCCTCGTCCCGTTCTTCTGTTCATTATAGCCCACAAAAAACCGGAGGCATATTTCCATTTGAGAAATATGCCTCCGGTTTTTATATGAAATCCGCCAAGCGGGTTATTTCATCCCGCAATCTGCTTATGGAATTATCCCCGACACGGTTTAAACTTCGCGGTGCTCCCGTCTACGGTTACGCACTATGGCACATCCGGCCAAGCCCAAAAACACCAGCATCAATACCACTAACGACACATTAGCTACTGTCTCTGTCACATGCAGACTCTTCGGATCGAATTTGAAATCCACCGTATGTTTCCCGGGACCGACTTTGATGGCACGCAAAATGTAATCGGCACAAGCTATTTCTACCGGTTGACCGTCTACCGTAGCCTGCCAACCGGGATAATAAATTTCCGAGAATACGACGACTCCGCCGTTTGGTGAATTGACTTCATACGTCAAAGCATTAGCATCGTAAGCAGTCAATTTCACCGTTGACAGCGAGTCTACCGGCTGCCGGCCTTCCGTCCCGCCCAATACATCTTTATATTTTTCAGCCACCAAAGCCGTTTCTTTCGGATTCACCTGATGCAAGCCTAAAATCTCCTCGTCTGCATTGGCTACATAACGCACGTCTTTTACAAACCACCCGTTACCGTAAGCATGGGGATTGGGCACCGGGAAAGTCTCTCTGCCTTCTTGCCCCATTATGCCATATTTCACATTAAGCATATTTAACACCGGAAAGATCGTATCACCGTCCACCCGGGTCAAATCGCCCTGCGTAGCTGCAGCAGCACGGGCAAAGCGTCCCATTTCCGGAGCGATATGTTCTTCTATCATCTCCTGATAACGCCGAAGTTTGGCTGCATGATAACCTCCGATACTCTTATGATAATAAGAAGTTCTGTTTTCGTTGAACGGGCTTCCCGCCAGGTTCATCACACGATAATACTTGTCCGGGTCTTGCAGAATCATTTCATCAGTCTGGGTCTTGGCCACCGTGTTCACCGTCTGTAGCGGTTCGCTGAACATTCCGTCGTTCAGATAACGCTTGTCCACTTGCCACAAATCGAACAGACAAAGCACAAACACGGCACAAACCAACACTCCTCCACCGATTTTCCGAGCATTATAAGCCAACAACAACAACAGCCCTATCGCCACGATGATGAAACTGCGCCAGGAATCGGCCACAACCACCGCCTTACGCATATCATGCAAATTACCGAGGATACCGCCCAACATATCCTGTGGAATATAGCCTTTTCCTGCCGCATCCTGTAGCATCGTCATCTCGGACGACGAAATATAGTTTCCGAAAAAGACATCGGGCATCAAAGCAAACAGCAATGCAAAGCCACCGGTCAGGGCAAAGCTGATATACACATATTTCAACTTGGCTTTCAATACTTCCGGTTGTTCCAAAACCGTTTTCAATCCCAGCATAGCCAACAACGGAATCGTAAACTCTGCCACCACCAATATGGACGCCACGGCACGGAACTTGTCATACATCGGAACATAGTCGAGGAAGAAATCCGTAAGTCCCATGAAATTACGCCCCCACGACAACATAACGGAAAAGACGGTAAGCACCAACAGGCACCATTTCATCGGTCCTTTCACCACGAACAAACTCAAGACAAACAGCATCAGTACGAAGGCGCCTACATACACCGGCCCACTCGTTCCCGGCTGTTCGCCCCAATATTGAGTCAGAGCCTGATAGACGGGCGTGTATTGCGGATTAGCTTTCTCCATGGCTTTCTCACTGGCAGTCAAAGGTAAAGAAGCCCCTCCCTTTACATTGGGCACAAGCAACGACCATGTCTCCCCTATACCATAGCTCCACTGCGTGATGTAATCGCGCTCCAGTCCGTCTTTCGTCTGGTTTCCGGGATTCTGTTTGTTCTTGTACGTCAATTCGCTCTTTCCCCGCATGCTTTCCTTACTATATTGGTAAGTATGATAAAGATTGGACGAATTGATGGTCACTCCGATGAGACCGGCCACAATCAACATTCCGGTAGCCTTGCACCAACCGGCCAATTTCTTTTCCTTCACAGCCCGAATCAGATAAGCCAAAGCCATCAATCCCATTACCGGCAAGAAGTAGTAACTCATCTGCACATGGTTGGACATGATTTGCAAAGCCAGGAAGAAAGCCGTTACTACCCCACCCCACAAATATTTACCACGGTAGCATAACACCAAACCAGCTATCGTGGGCGGAATATAAGCCAAAGCCATGACTTTCCAAATGTGCCCGGCACCTATTATAATAAAGAAGTAGGAAGAAAAGGCCCACAGCACAGCACCCAACGCCGCCATCCAAACCTTGAAATCGAATGCACGAAGCAAGATGTAGAAGCCCAGCAGCATGACGAAGACAAACATGACCACCCCGGTCATACCCAACTGGTAGATTTTCTGTAATCCCACCAACGTGTCGATAGAATCATAACTCGGCGCCATCTGATAAGTAGGCATTCCTGAAAACAGAGCATTCGTCCAACGGGTGCGTTCTCCCGTGCGTTTCTGATATTCTTGCATCTCTACTCCCGCACCGATACCTCCGCTATGATCATGTCCCGTAAGAACCAGTCCCTCGGTCACCGGCTGGAAAAAATACAAAAAGCCTATCGCGATGAACAACACCACGGCCAACGCATCCGGCAAATAATTCTTTATTTTATTCATGTCTGATATAATAATATAAAATTTAAACTCTGGTTCGCGTGCAAAAATAATAAAAAAAAACCGCCTCCCTATCAGGAAGGCGGTTAAATCTTCAGTGCGGACCGCAAAATTACTTACGCAAGCCCAAAGCCTTGACGATGGCACGATATCTTTCGATATCACGGTCTTTCAGGTAGTTCAACAAAGCGCGACGCTTACCTACCATCATAGTCAAAGCTCTTTCAGTACTATAATCTTTACGGTTCTGCTTCATGTGCTCCGTCAAGTGGGAAATACGGTATGAAAACAATGCAATCTGGCTCTCTGCAGAACCAGTATCAGTGTTAGACTTCCCGTACTGTCCAAAGATTTCTTGCTTTTTAGCTGAGTCTAAATACATAAAATCAAGTTTTTAAAACCATTAATACTCTTAGCGGTTGCAAAGGTACTACATTTTCCTTTCACACCAAAAGTTTTTCCTCTTTTTTTGCCCCTACTCCGCACTTTTCCAATTATTTGTAGTAACTTTGCCCCGTTATTTTAGGTAAAAAGTATGCAGAACATTAGAAACATTGCTATTATTGCCCACGTAGACCATGGAAAGACTACGTTGGTGGACAAGATGCTGCTGGCGGGCAACCTGTTCCGCGAAAATCAGCAGACCGGTGAATTGATGCTGGATAACAACGAACTGGAACGCGAACGCGGTATCACCATTCTATCCAAGAATGTTTCCATTAATTATAAAGGTACGAAAATCAATATTATCGACACACCGGGACACTCCGACTTCGGCGGCGAAGTGGAACGTGTGCTGAATATGGCCGACGGCTGTATCCTATTAGTAGACGCATTCGAAGGCCCGATGCCCCAAACGCGTTTTGTGTTGCAAAAAGCACTCGAAATAGGCCTGAAGCCCATCGTGGTCATCAACAAAGTGGATAAACCGAACTGCCGTCCCGAAGAGGTGTACGAAATGGTGTTCGACCTCATGTGCGATCTGGACGCGACAGAAGAACAGCTCGATTTCCCCGTGATATACGGGTCGGCTAAAAACAACTGGATGGGCGAGGATTGGAAAACACCGACCGGCGACATCCTCTACCTGCTCGACCAGATTGTAGAGCATATCCCGGCTCCCCAACAATTAGAAGGAACACCGCAGATGCTCATCACCTCGTTGGATTATTCTAACTATACCGGACGTATCGCTGTGGGACGCGTACATCGCGGCACCCTGAAAGAGGGCATGAACATCACCATCTGCCACCGCGACGGTAGTCGGGAGAAAACCAAAATCAAAGAACTGCATACTTTTACCGGTATGGGACGCCAAAGAACAGCCGAAGTTTCTTCGGGAGACATCTGCGCCATCGTCGGTTTGGAAAACTTTGAAATCGGCGATACCCTCTGCGATTATGAAAACCCAGAACCGTTGCCGACCATTACCATCGACGAACCGACCATGAGTATGCTCTTCACCATCAACGACTCGCCGTTCTTCGGAAAAGAAGGCAAGTTCTGCACCAGCCGCCACATCAACGAACGATTGGAAAAAGAATTGGAGAAGAACCTCGCCTTACGTGTCTCCATGCCAGACGGATACACCGACCGTTGGATCGTGGCAGGACGCGGTGTGCTCCATCTTTCGGTGCTCATCGAAACCATGCGCCGCGAAGGATATGAATTGCAAGTAGGACAACCCCAAGTCATCTACAAGGAAATAGACGGACAGCGTTGCGAACCGATTGAAGAGCTGACCATCAACGTACCCGAAGAGTTCTCCAGCAAGATGATCGATATGGTGACGCGCCGCAAAGGCGAAATGACCTCTATGGAGACACGGGGCGACCGCGTAGACATCGAATTCGATATTCCTTCGCGTGGTATCATCGGTCTGCGTACCAATGTACTCACGGCCAGTCAGGGCGAAGCCATCATGGCCCACCGCTTTAAAGAGTACCAACCTTATAAAGGCGACATCAGCCGCCGAAGCAACGGAGTAATGATTGCTCTCGAAAGCGGAACGGCTTTCGCCTACGCCATCAATAACCTGCAAGACCGAGGCAAATTCTTCATCGAACCGCAGGATGCGGTCTACGCCGGACAAATCGTAGGAGAACATATCCACGAAAACGACCTGGTGGTGAACGTTACCAAGAGCAAACAGTTGACCAACATGCGTGCCTCCGGCTCCGATGAGAAGGCCCGTATCGTTCCGGCCACCATCCTCTCGTTGGAGGAAGCCTTGGAATATATTCGCGAAGACGAGTACGTAGAAGTAACGCCCAAAAGTATGCGCATGCGTAAGATTATTCTCGACCATACGGAACGTAAGCGCGCCAACCGCGACTAAAAAAACAAGTCCGGAACCTCTTCCGGTTAATTCATTATGTGCAAAACGGATTGAAAAAGCCGTTTTGCACATTTTATATGATAGAGCTACAGACAGATTTTCCAAGACTTCACATTCTTAAAAATACCGTTTCAAATAATAGAAATGAAATCTGGGGAAGATTTTCCATACAGCATTTCCTTAAATCATAAAATTTATATGCTCCAAACCCATTCGAAAAGGATAATTTCTGTAAATTAGCAAGCTAATATAAAATAACAAGTCATGAAAAGACTCCTATCTTCCTGGACGCTCCTCTGCGTCCTGTTCCAGTTATGGGCACAAATCCCTGCTGGTTATTACGAGTTTGCGACAGGCACTCACGGTTCCGGACTGAAAACCGCCCTCTTCTCCATTATTACCAAGCACACCCCACGGAGTTATGACAACTTGTGGAGCGATTTCACGAAAACAGACATACGTGAAGACGGAAAGGTATGGGATATGTATTCCTCTACTACCGACTTCACATTCATCAACGACCAGTGCGGAATT
>UMER01027833.1_pt1 | contig 16646 bp, 12 predicted proteins | sample 1964801 | NCBI WGS metagenome assembly UMER01 (sample SAMEA4836025, study PRJEB28245) | human gut metagenome | biome: gut microbiome; material: fecal sample | place: Denmark | collected 2008 | reverse complement strand
TCCCAGCCTCTACGAGGGTGAGAGCGAGTACGTCACCGGCAGCGGCCACTGCCCCATCCACCCCATCCGGAAGATAAATTGGCGGCACAGCGGCCCCACCGACTACTGCGCCGATATGAGCGTGGCGCTCCACTACTACAACGCCGCCGATAAATGGAACGACGACCACAGCCTGCTGGGCCTCGGCTTCGAAAAGCTGCTGGACTCCCCTGCTCAGACCGCCGCACAGCGCTGGCCCCGACAGTGCAGCGCCATCCGCACCTGCCTCGACCGGCTGGCTCAGCTGGAAGCCGAGGGCAGCGAGGACCTCGACGCTGTGTCGGGCTGCTTCGGCGAGCTGATGGCCGAGCTGTTCGACTACAAGCAGGACCACTGGTCGCCGGAGCTGCGGAGCATCGGCTTCCATCTGGGCAAATTCATCTACCTGCTGGACGCCTACGATGACCTGGCACGGGACGAGAAAAAGGGCGCATACAATCCGCTGCGCTCCCTCAGCCGTCAGCCCGGCTATGAGGAAGAGATGCGGGACATCTTCGAGCTGCTGTTGGCCCGGTGCGCCAGAAGCTTCGAGCGTCTGCCCTGCGTAGAGGACGCGGACCTTCTGCGGAACATCCTGTATTCCGGCGTGTGGCTCAAATACAACTGCAAGCAGGCCAAAGAGGCCCCAAAAAAGTAACCAATTCCGCCCGAAAGGCGGATTTTGTCTTGATTTTGCAGGCACTGTCCTGTAGACTGTAATATTGTATGGAACGAAAAGGCCGCGCATGGCCTGAGAGACGTGAGGAAGTAGACCCATGAGAGATCCCTATGAGGTGCTGGGCATCCAGCGCGGCGCAACCGACGACGAGATAAAGAAAGCCTACCGTGCCAAGTGCAAGCGCTGGCACCCCGACCTGAACCCCAACGACCCCACCGCCGAGGAGCACTTCAAAGAGGTGCAGGCAGCTTACGACGCCATCACCAAGGGCGACACCGGCCCCCAGATGGGCGGGCAGCCCGGCGGCGGTTACGGCTACGGCCAGCAGGGTTATTATCAGGGCGGCTACCAGCAGGGATACGATCAGGGCTACAGCCAGAACGGCTGGCAGCAGGGCGATTTCGGCTTCGGGTTCGACCCGTTTGGTTTCGGGTTCGGCTTTGGCGGCTACCAGCAGCAGAGCGGGGCCAGCTACTCCGGCTCTGACACCCCCGAGATGCAGGCGGCCCGCAACTTTGTGGCCAATGGCCGCTATGCGGAGGCCCGCCGGGTGCTGGACGGCATGAACAACCGCTCGGCGCGGTGGTACTACCTCTCCTCGCTGGCCAATCAGGGCCTCGGCAACAGCATCGACGCGCTGCAGGACGCCCGCCGCGCCGTTCAGCTGGACCCCAATAACACCGAGTACCAGATGCACCTGCGCCGGATGCAGAACCCCGGCCAGACCTACCGCACCCAGACCACCTACGCCCAGCCCGGCGGGCTGATGCGCTGGTGCTGGAGCATGATTTTGCTCAATCTGCTCTGCAACTGCTGCTGTGGCGGCGGCTGGGGCTGGCGGTTCCGGATGTAAATAAGACAAAAAAACCTCCCGTGCTGACGCACGGGAGGTTTTTTCTTTTGATGTTAATTGATAACGATGGTCCGTGTGATCTTCTCGCAGGAATAGTTGCCGGAGACTGTTGCCGTCTGGGTGTAGATACCCGGCTGCGTCGGGAACTCCGTGGACTTGCTGCTGAACAGGCCCTTCTTTTTATAAGTACAGGTGACCTTGGCATTATCGACCACCACGCCGTCCGACTCCAGCAGAGCGCCGACATTGTGTGTCTCAGCCTCGGCCAGCGTCATCCCGGCGGGCAGGTCTTCGGCCCAGTAGAGGCGGACGCCCTCGGTCTTGGGCTTTATCTTGAACATGGCCACACCGGCGGTGTTCAGATCGCCGGATTCCAGCGCCACGGCACCCGCGATATATCTGCCCGAATCCACGGGCTGCTCATCCAGATAGATGCGGCTGAACGCGCCCTCGGGAAGGTAGCGGCGGATGAGCTCGAGGGAGAGCTTCAGACCCATGGACATATCCTTCAGGGTGGGGATATAGAATTTCAGGGTATCCATCACCTTGACGACCTCATCGGCCACGCCCAGCAGCACACTGACGTCGTTGCCGTCGATGAGCTGTTTGATATAGGCGTAGACATTGAACTCTTCTACCTGATCAGGGGTCTTGGACATCTTGCGGGGCAGGGGTATCATCTTGAGCAGGGTGCGGAGCTTATCGGAGAGCACGAGGGTGACGTAGCCCTTGGCTTCGCCCTTGATGCCCAGCACCACGCCGATATACTGCGCGTCCGCCGGGCGGGTGACTACCGACAGCTCGAACGGGGAGCCATAGACCAGCTTGCCGGCAGCCTGCAGACGGATGGAGACGACTTCATTCGTCTCTTCCAGCCGGGTCTGAGAGGCGCGGGGCAATTCGGTCTCTGCCGAGGCGGCCAGCACCGGGGTCATCATGCTCAGCATGAGGGCTGCTGTGAGAAGCAGCGAAAGCAATCTTTTGGCCTTCATATGGACAAACCTCCTGTATTCATCATCTTCAACCGGGCGGGCCGTGCAGGCTGACACTCCGGCTGATATGATTTTACCGCAAATCCCCGCTGTGGTCAATGACGGGATTCAAGCGCATCCGCTCACGAAAAGGCCGCCGCCCCGGCAGGGCAGCGGCCTCAGGAAATTTTATCGCAGCATCACAGGATGCGCACCCGGACGACGGCGGGGATGGCCGAGAGCTTTGCGGCCAGTGCATCATTCACGGCACCGGTGGCGTCTAGCATGGTGTAGGCCATGTTCTTCCTGCTCTTGTTCACCATGTTCTCGATGTTCAGGCCCGCCTCCGTGGTCAGGGCGGTGATCTGGCTGATCATGCCCGGCTCGTTCTTGTGGATGATGCAGATGCGCTTGCCGACGGCGCGGGGCTGATGCACCTCAGGCATGTTCACCGAGTGGGTGATGTTGCCGTTCTTGAGGTAGTCGCTGAGCTCCTGGACGGCCATGACCGCGCAGTTGTCCTCGGCCTCCGGGGTGGAAGCGCCCAGATGAGGCGTGCAGATGACGCCCGGACGGCCCAGCAGAGCTTCCGTGGGGAAGTCGGTCATATAGCCGGACACTTTGCCGGTGTCAAGGGCTTCCAGCAGGGCGTCGGTGTTCACCAGCTCACCGCGGGCGTAATTCAGCAGCTTGACACCGTCCTTGCAGAGGGCCAGCGTCTGGGCATTGATGGTGTCCTTGGTGGTGGGCAGATACGGCACATGGATGGTGATGTAGTCGCAGAGGGGCAGCATGTCATTCAGGTTGACGCAGTGACGGACCTGACTGCTCAGGTTCCACGCAGCATCAATGGAGATATAGGGGTCATAGCCGTAGACCTTCATCCCCAGCTCGATGGCGCAGTTGGCGACGCGGGAGCCGATGGCGCCCAGGCCGATGACGCCGAGGGTCTTGCCCTTGATTTCGTTGCCCACGAACTGCTTTTTGCCCTTCTCCACGCTCTTTGCCATGGCGGGGTCGCCGGCAAGACCCTGAGTCCACTGGGCGGCAGCAGCCACATTGCGGCTGCCCGCGATGAGCATACCGACGACCAGTTCCGCCACAGCGTTGGCGTTGGCACCGGGCGTGTTGAACACCACGATGCCCTGCTCACTGCACCGGTCGAGAGGAATATTGTTGACACCGGCACCGGCGCGGGCAATGGCCAGCAGGTTGTCATTGAAGGTGGTGTTCAGCAGGTCGGCGCTGCGGACAAGGATGCCGTCGGGGGCGTCGGTGTCCACCGAGACGTCGAACAGGTTTTTGTTCAGCTTTGCCAGACCCACCGGGCTGATGGCGTTCAGGGTTTTTATCGTATACATAGGTGTGATCTCCTTTTGAAACGGGCTTGCCCTCTCCGTCTTTGCTTCGCAAATCCACCTCTCCCAAAGGGAGAGGCAAAAGCCTGACGGTCAGGTTCAGGCTCTCCCTTTGAGGAAAGACTTCCCCCGGGCCGGGGGAAGATGTCGCGCAAGCGACAAAAAGGGGAGTCTGTCACCGAAGGTGACTGAGAGGGCAAGGACGGTATAACTCATGCATTCTCTTTGCGGAACTTCTCCATGAAGTCTACCAGCTTGTCGATGCCCTCGGCCGGCATTGCGTTGTAGATGGAGGCACGCATACCGCCCACGAGGCGGTGGCCCTTCAGGTTGACGAAACCGGCGTCTGCGGCCTCGGCGCAGAACTTCTTGTCGAGGTCGGGGTCAGGGCTGGTGAAGGTGACGTTCATGGTGCTGCGGCAGCGGTGCTCCACGGGATTGTTGAAGAAGTCCTGACCATCGAGGTAGTCGTACAGGACCTTAGCCTTGGCCTCGTTGATCTTCTGCATATTGGCAAGACCGCCGATGTCGTTTTCCAGATACTTGAGCACCAGACCGGTCATGTAGATGCACCAGCAGGGCGGCGTATTGTACATGCTGTCCTTGGCCAGCAGGGTGGTGTAGTTCATCATGGTGGGTACATTGTCGGCGGCGTGACCCAGCAGGTCGTCCCGGACGATGGCGATGGCCATGCCGGCGGGGGCGACGTTCTTCTGGACGCCGAAATAGATGCAGCCGTACTTGGTGACGTCCACGGGCTTGGAGAGGATCATGGAGCTCATATCCGCCACCAGCGGCACACCCTCCACCTGAGGCACCTCGACATACTGGGTGCCGAAGATGGTGTTGTTCTGGCAGATGTGGATGTAGCTTGCATCCTTGTCGTAGTCGATGGCGTTCACGTCCGGGATGTAGGTGAAGTTCTTATCCTTGCTGGACGCAACGATCCTGGCCTCACCGAACTTTGCGGCTTCCTTTGCGGCCAGGTTGGAGAAGTTGCCGGTGACGATGTAGTCGGCCTTGCCAGTGGTCATGAAGTTCAGCGGCACCATGGCGAACTGCTGGGTCGCGCCGCCCTGGAAGAAGCCGACCTTATAATGATCGGGAATGTTCATCACTCGGCGCAGGGTGGCTTCGGTGTCGGTGATGATGGCGTCGAACCACTTGCTGCGGTGGCTCATCTCCATCACGCTCTGGCCGCTGCCGCCGTATTCGAGCAGCTCTGCCTGAGCCTGCTTGAGTACCTTTTCGGGCAACATGCTGGGACCTGCGCTGAAATTATAAACTCGTGCCATGATGGATCCTCTCCTTTTCCTCTATCTGACGGCCCGTTCGGGCGTTGTGCTCTGGATTTGTCCGTAGTATAATGGTTTTTGGGGGTGCAAAACAAGAGCATCTTTGCACAAAGTTGAGCCGTCAAAGCCCTGGCGGGCGCACGAAGCGCACAAATGTCCCCGTGCAGAGGACATTTTCAGAGACATTTGTAAAATAGATAGTGGAGAGCCGCATGGCTGCTGGGTTTTCCGCTCTTGTCCTTTCTCCTGATTTTTGCTATAATGGCAGCATCTGAGACAAATGTAAAATCAAGTTTTTTACTCATAAAGGAGAGATAGCCCCCATGTATGGCATTCCGGACAGGCTGAAAGCCCTTTCGGCGGCGGAGGAACAGGTGCTTCTGGCCCTGTGGGACTGCAAACCGCCCGTGTCGCGGCGGGACATCGGTGCGCGTCTGGCCGAAAAAGGCTGGGCCGCCGCCACCGTGCTGAATTTTCTGTACCGGCTGGAAGAGAAGGGCTGGGTCATCTGCACTAAGGAGCAGAACCACAACCTCTATGCCCCCACCGTCACCCGCCGGGCCTACGGCGTTTACACCATGCGCCAGCGGCTGGACACCGTCTTTGGCGGCGACCTCGCACAGGCCGTGCGGGCGCTGGTGAGCGAGAGCGGCTGTTCCCAGAGCGAGCTGGAACAGGCCATCGCTGTACTGAACGAAAAGCACGCAGAAGCGGAAGAATATGACCTGTATGACCCCTATGGCTGAGCATCCGCCTTTATAACACAAAAAGCTCCCTGTTACGGGAGCTTTCGCGTTGCATTCTGTTAAACATTATGATAAGATAGCAGATGAAAAGGCGCTGCACATACGGCAGGCGGTTGGCTCCACTTCCGAAAGGAGGTGAGAGATATGCCCATTACTTTGACGCTCCATATTTTTGGACTGGTCTTTACCATCAGAGTGAAAAGCGAAAACCGCCACCCTGGCCGGTGACGGTTTTCTAGTAACATAGAATCCTAGCCCAAAGGGTCAACCGCTTGTCGCAGTGCCTTTTCTATTTGTAGTATAGTGATTTTTTCCTGCTTTGTCAAGCATTCGGAGGATATAGGTATGGATTGCAAACTTCGCGCCAAAAACTGCGGCGGCTGCCCGATGCTGGCCACCGAATACGCCGCACAGCTCAAAAAGAAAGAGGCCGACGTCCGCGCCCTGCTGGGCAAATACGGCCCTGTCTCCCCCATCCGGGGGATGGAAACACCCTACCACTACCGTAATAAAGTGGTTTCCACCTTTGCCCCCGCCGCCGGTGGAAAACTCACCTCCGGCATCTACGCGGCCCGCACCCACAAGGTGCTGCCGGTGGAGAATTGCCTTTTGCAGGACGAGGTACTGGACAAGGTGATGCTGGCCGTCCGCGCCGCCGCCAACGCCTGCCGCTACCAGCCCTTCCACGAGGACAAAGGCACCGGCCTGCTTCGCCACTGCCTGCTCCGCCGGGGCGTCGCCACCGGTCAGGTGATGGTGGTGCTGGTCACGGCCCAGCCCGTGCTGCTCGGCGCGAAGAACTTCGTGAAAGCCCTGCTGGCCGAGGCCGAAAAGCGGGGCGTCCCCGTCACCACCGTCGTACAGAACTACAATCCCCGCCGCACCAGCGTCGTTTTGGGCGAGGACGAAAAAGTCCTCTACGGCAAGGGCTTCATCCTCGACACCCTCTGCGGCAAGACCTACGCCCTCAGCCCCCGCAGCTTCTATCAGGTGAACCCCGTCCAGACCGCCGTGCTCTACGGGCTGGCCGTCGATGCCGCCCACCTCACCGGCAAAGAAGTCGTCCTCGACGCCTACTGCGGCATCGGCACCATCGGCCTGACGGCCTCCGATAAGGCCCGGCAGGTGGTGGGCGTGGAAGTGAACCGGGACGCCGTCCGGGACGCCATCGGCAACGCAAAGCACAACGGCGTGAAAAACGCCCGCTTCTTTGCCGCTGACGCCACCGCATGGATACGGGAAGCCGCCGACGCGGGCCAGAAGGCCGACGTCGTCTTCATGGACCCGCCCCGGGAGGGCTCGACGCCCGCCTTCCTCGAGAGCGTGGCCCGCATGGCCCCCAAGCGCATCGTCTACGTCAGCTGCAACCCCGAGACGATGGCCCGCGACCTCGCGCTCCTGACCCAGAAAGGCTACCGCGCCGAGGACTTCACGCCGGTGGATATGTTCCCCCACAGCGCACACTGTGAGGTGGTCGGGTCGCTGGTTCGTGTAAAATAAAAGAGGAAAAAGCTATGGCATCGTTTTCTGGCATCAAGAACACCCTGCTGGCCGAGCAGGCGGACGAAGAAATTGCCCCCGCCCATGACCCAAACCCAAAAAGCAGCAAGGCCCCGGAGCGATATGCTCCGGGGCCTGCTGTCATTTTTTATGGAAAAAAATCATGCTTTCCGGGGCGCTGCGGTACTTATTTTTTGTCCACAGGCTCTGCCTCTGCAGTGACTACGATGATGCGCACCGTTTTCTGCTTTCCACCGAAATAGGTCGTAGTACTAAGTGCAGTGCCTATGTAGCGGATATCTCCGGGCTTTTTGCCTGTCAGCTTACCTGCATTCACAGCTTTTTGGCTTAGGATCTTATCCATCACATTATAAGCCTGTCCGGCTGTTCCGATCTCATCGGCAAAAACTGCTCCCCACCAGACAAAGCGGCTTTCTTCATTTGCGCCGCCCTTATCGAGCTTAAGAATCTTCATGACTTTCTCAGAAGTTTTCCCATTCGTTGTGTGCCGATCCGACTCGGACAACGCAGCGATAGCTTTTGCCATCGCTTGTTCATCCGTCCGGGGCTTAAAGGTATAGGTTGCAAGTGAACCCTTGGCCATGTCATTCAGAGCATCCGCAATGTTCTTGTCCCTCACAGCGTTGCTGCCGCAGGCGGTGAGAAGGGTCAGGGCCATTGCGCCGGTCAGCACAACGGCCAGCAGTTTTTTCAGCATCTTCATTTGTTTGTATCCTCCTTAACGTAAACCGGTAAACGCCCCGCCTGCTGCTTCTGCAAAAGACGGTCTTTTCTACTTATTATACCCCCCCCCCCATATATTTGTCAATAGAGCGCCGTTTTTTTGTATACTGTACCAAGTAAACGATAAAAGTTTTGAGAATGCTGCACAAACAAAGCCCCCGGCCGGGGGCGTTCTGGGCTCCGAGGCCGGGGGCGGGAGGGCATGATCTTGCCGGTTCAGAGCCCGGACAGCGCCAGCAGGCGGACGAAGAAGCTGCCCCCGCCCATGGCCCAAACCTGAAAAGCAGCAAGGCCCCGGAGCGATATGCTCCGGGGCCTGCTGTCATTTTTTATGGAAAAAAATCATGCTTTTCGGGGCGCTGCGGCGCTTATTATTTAGCCGCTACGTCTGCGGTGACTACGATGAAGCGCACCCTTGTCTGCTTTCCTTGAATGGTCAGAGTACCAAGTGCAGTGCCTATGTGGCGGATGTCTGCGGGCTTTTTGTTTGGCCACTTCTCTGCATTCGCAGCTTTTTGGCTCAGGATCTCATTCATCGCATGATAAGCCTGTCCGGTTGCTCCGATCTCATCGGCAACAACTGCTCCGCACCAAACAAAGCGGTTTGTTTTATTTGTGCTGCCCTCATCGAGCCCAAGAATCTTCATGACTGGCCCAGAAAATTTATTGTTCCTACCCCCCGTTATGTTCCAATCCTTCTCGGGCAACGCAGCGATAGCTTTTGCCATCGCTTGTTCATCCGTCCCGGGCTTAAAGGTATAAGCCTCGTGCTTTCCGACTGCAACTGAACTCTTGACGATGTCATTCAGCGCATCCGCAATGTCCTTGTCCCTCACAGCGTTGCCGCCGCAGGCCGTGAGAAGGGTCAGGGCCATTGCACCGGTCAGCACAACGGCCAGCAGTTTTTTCAACATCTTCATCGGTTGGTTCCTCCATAAAGTAAACGGTGTTTTCCCTGCCTTGACAGGCAGCTGGCTTTGTTTCATTGTCCCCCCCCCCCCTATATATTTGTCAAGGGGACGTTTATTTTTTTGTAAACTGCCACAAATAATCAACCGCTGTTTTGAGTATGCTGCACAAACAAAGCCCCCGGCCGGGAGCGTTCTGGGCTCCGAGGCCGGGGGCGGGGACATGATATTGCCGGTTCAGAGCCCGAACAGGGCCAGCAGGCGGTGCCACAGGCGGAGGAAGAAGCTGCCCTCCGAGGCAGTGTCTGCCGCCGTCTCCACCGGAGCCGTTTCGGCGGGCATCTCGGCGGTCTTGTAGAGGAACTTCACCCGGCTGGACGCCCCCTCGGGCGCACCGGCAAAGCTGGTGTAGTCGGCGAGACGGCCGGTCATCTCTTCCACCACAGTCTGCAGGGCGTGGAGCTGGTCGGCGTCCAGCGCACCGGTGAGCTGAGAAATGCCCTCGTCGTTGAACTGCACGAGGCCGCCGCTGAGCTGGTCGGTGCCGTTCTGGAGCTGGAGCACGCCGTCATACAGGGCGGATGCGCCGCCGGCCAGCTGAGCGCTTCCGGCCTTGGCGGCGTGTGCGCCGTCAGCGGCCGCAGCCACGCCGTCGGCGTACCGGCCGACGCTGGACACGAAGAGCCGGATCTGGCCCAGATTCTCTTTCAGGGCGCGGACGCTGGCCATATCCTCGCTGTTGGCGGTCTGATAGACCAGCTCGTCGTGGATCTTCTGCTGGGCGTCGCTGTCGGTGAGCTTTTTCAGCCAGCCCATGATGAAATCGGGCGAGAAGCTCTGCATCAGGCGCAGAGCGGCCTCAAGGTCGTGGTCGGTCCGGGTGGCCGCGAGGTAGAGCGCGATGTCCAGCTGGCTGGCCTTGAACTGGGGAGCCTGCTCCCAGATGGTGCGCACCATCTTTCTGCGGCCTGCCGCCAGCGTCTTGTCGCCCAGCGAGAGGATGTCGTCAATGACGGCTTCATAGGTATCCCACGTCATGGGGGTGTCGATGAGGCCGTTCTCCATGAGGGTCTGGCTGGCGGAGTCCAGCACGCCGTCGGCCACCTGCTGCGCGCCGGAAGTCAGGGCGGCGTTGTTGGACGTCAGGGTGTCCAGCCCTTCCGTCAGCTGGCCGAGGCCGCTGTCCAGCTGGCTGGCCCCATCCAGCAGAGCCAGCGAACCGGCGGCAAGCTGTGCCGCGCCTGCTTTCAGCTGCGACGCACCGTCCAGCAGCTGGTTCATGGCATCATTCAGCGCCGCGATGCCGTCGGTCAAATCGTTGAGGCTGTCGAGGTCGAAGACCTCATCCCTCTGCCCCAGTGCCTCGGCGCTCGCCGCGCAGGCCAGCAGGATCTGCGGTGCCGTCAGCGACTCCACGTCGGCCTCCACGGTCACGCTGTCCTGTAAGTACTCGGCCACGCCGTTCACCTGTTCGGGAAGCAGGCCGTCGAGGGACTCCTTCACGCCCGGCAGGGTGACGAAGGCCGCCACGCTGCTCTTGGCCGCACCTTCCAGCAGGCCGTTCACGGCGTTGACGTTGCCGGCATCCTCGCCCAGCACGACGCCCACCGCCGTGACCAGCGGGGTGACGATGGTGCGCTCTTTGCCGTTCACGGTCACTTTGTCGGTCTCATGATTGGTCAGGTCGATGGTGAGCACGAGGTGGCCGCTCTGGCCCAGAAGCTCGCTGAGCGGGGCGGTCCTGCCGTCCAGCGTGTAGGTCACTTTAGCCGAGATGGGCAGCTGACGGTCCGTCTCGCCCTTGTAGTAAACATCGGTGTCGTCGGTGTTCCAGACGAGGGTATCGCCGTTCCGGGTGTACTCGGCAAAGCTCTCGGTATTCACGATATTTTTCAGGGTGGACCTGTCCTCCACACCGGCGAGGCCGTCGGCATTGTAAAGATGCTCGCTGACGGTGGTCTTGGTGACAGAGCCGTCCGCTGCCATGACGGCATACACCGTCTCATCCTTTGAGAAGGGGGCCTTGGCCGCCGCAAAGGCAGGCTGACAGAGGCTGACCGTCAGGGTCAGAGCAAGCGCCGCAGAGCCAGCGCGGCGCAGAAAATTCTGAGTTTTTCTCATAGCATTCACTCCTTTGCAGCGTTGGGGGCGTTGAGCCAGTGGTAGGTGGTGCGGCAGATGAGGCCGTCCAGCAGCATCAGGCCGGCGGGCAGCACCAGCAGGATGACCACCATGCTGATGAGCGCACCCCGGGAGATGAGCATACAGATGCTTTTCAGCAGCTCCACCTTGCTGATGACCGCGACGCCGAAGGTGGCCGCGAAGAAGGTGAGGCCGCTTGTCAGGATGCTCTGGCTGCAGTGCTCGAGGGCCTGCTGTGCCGCCGCCTTGGGCGAGCGGAGGGCCAGCCGCTCTTCGCGGTAGCGGGTGGTCATGAGGATGGAGTAGTCCACCGTCGCGCCCAGCTGGATGGTGCCGATGACGATGCTGGCGATGAAGGGCAGCGAGTCGTCGATAAAGTAGGGGATGCCCATGTTGATGGCGATGGCCGCTTCGATGCTGGCCACCAGCAGCACCGGCACCGACAGGCTGCGGAAGGACAGCGCGATGATGACCAGCACCGCCGCGACGGACCAGATGTTGACATTTTTGAAGTCCTCGTCGGCGATCTCCACGAGGTCTTTCACCATGGCGCCCTCGCCGGTGACGAGGCCCTCGGGGTCTGCCTCCTTGACGAGGCGGACCAGCTCGTCCACCTGCGCGTTCATCGCGTCGCTGCCCGACTTATAACGGCCATTGGCGAGGATGAGCTTGTAGCCGCCGTTCCGGACGATGTTCAGCAGCTCGCCGGGCAGAAGCTCCGTCTCAAAGCCCGGGCCGGTGATGGAGTCGAGGCTCACCACCTGAGTGATGCCGTCCACCTCCTTTATCTCATCGCAGAGGGTGGACACCTGAGAGGCGGTCAGCTCCTCCCGGACGAGGATGAAGTGGTTGGTCATCATGCCGAAGTCCTCGCCCAGCTTGTTCGTACCCACGATGCCGGGCATATCCTGCGGAAGAGCGGCAAAAATGTTGTAGTAAATATCGGTCTTGCTCTGGGCCAGCCCGAAGGGGATCATCAGCAGGACGAACACCACCACGACGGGCATCGGGTGTTTGGAGACAAAATGGCTCAGGCGGGTGAGCTTGGGCACAAAGGTGCGGTGGCGGTATCTTTCCACCCACTTATCGAAGAAGAGAATGAGCGAGGGCAGGATGACGATGGTGCAGATGACGCCCAGCGCCACGCCCTTTGCCATGACGATGCCGAGGTCTGCGCCCAGCGTCAGCTGCATGGCGCAGAGGGCCAGAAAGCCCGCGATGGTCGTCAGGCTGGACGCCGTGATGGCGCTCATGGTCTTACAGATGGCATTCTCCATGGCCTCTTCGTTGGAGGCACAGAGCTTCTTTTCCTCGTCGTAGCGGTGGAGCAGGAAGATGGAGAAGTCCATCGTCACGCCCAGCTGCAGGACCACCGCCAGCGACGCGGTGATAAAGCAGACCTGACCGAGGAAAATATTCGTGCCAAAGTTATAGACCAGCGGGAAGAGCAGCCCCAGCATGAACAAAAACGGCGTGAGCCAGCTTTCCAGCGAGAGGAACAGCACCAGCAGACAGCCGCCCACGGCGCAGAGCACATACCAGGGCATCTCGCCCATGACCAGCTCTTTGGTGTCGCTCAGGATGACGCTGATGCCGCCGAAGAAGCAGTTCTTCCGGAGTATCTTCTTGATCTGGGCCACGGCCTGCATCGTCTCCTCGCTGACGCTGGAGCCGCCCAGCTGGACAATGAGGATGGTGGAGTCGTTCTTGCCGAACATAAACTGCTGGACATCCGCCGGCAGCATCTCCGTCGGCACTGCCGGGTCCAGCACGTCGCTGAGCCAGAAGGTGTTCAGCACATCCGGCACCTCGTCGATCTCGGCCTTCATGGCCAGCAGCTCGTTGGTGGGCATCCCCTCCACGGTTATCATGTTGGTGGAGGCCAGATGGTAATCCGTTTCCAGCAGCAGCTGGCCCACGCGGGAGTCCAGCTCCTGAGGCAGGTAAGAAAGGATGTCGTAGTTGATGGGCGTGGCGATGGCTCCCACTGCCGCCGGGATGAGCAGCAGGACCGCCGCGATGAGGATGAGCCTGCGCATCTTCACGATGGCCCTCGCTAATTTTTTCATTCATTTCCTCCCATTTTATCGCTCCGAAGAAAAACAACTTTTCTCGTTTTTCCGACACACCTTATTATAGTACACTCACCCGGGGTGTCAAGAGACAGCTCTGCCGACGTTCTGCCTCTCCCTTTGGGAGAGGTGTCACCGGAGGTGACGGAGAGGGCAAGCCACAGAGGAAAGAATCTCTGCGCAGCGATAAGCTGTGTTTTTGTTAGAGCTCGATTATCACTGCGTCTTCCATTCTTTGTCAGCGTCCTTGCCCTCTCAGGCGCTTCGCGCCAGCTCTCCCAAAGGGAGAGCCTTTGCAATACAAAAAGCGGGGCGCACAGGTGGTCAAGTCTGTGTGTCCCGCATTTTGTTCTTTTTTGCACAGAGCGCCGTACCAGAGCGCCCCGCGCTGCGCGCAGGGAAAGCGGAGCAAACCATAAGCCGCTTTCTCTTTCCAATAGATAGGAGAATGGAATGGAGGAACCGAATCGCCTCAAAGAGAGTTGCAGGCATCCCTTTGCAGTGAATCGGAAAAGCTTCGGTTAGGTTTAACTAACCTCGCCGTGACAACAGGATACCATAGTTTGTCATGACTGTCAAGCCCGTTTTTCAAATTTTCAAAAATTTTTTCTCCGGCGGCCTCCATGAGCATTTTTCATAACAAAAACCGCCATCTCTTGTAGAAAATCCACAGGTTCCCTCTTGCTTTTTCTGAGAATCACTGTTATTATATTGTCAGGCCGTTGCAGTCGGACTCGATTGCCTGTCTGCGGCGGCTCATAAACAGCGCAGGGGTTGCCATCCAAATACCTCTGCGCCCTGTACCACCCTGTCTTTCAGAAACCGCAATCGGCGGCTTTTTTAAGGCGGAACAGTTAGACCGCTCTAACCAATTATTGCAAAGCAGATTGGTCGGAGCGTCAGGAACGGAGCAAGGAGGTTCCAATGATCAATTTTGAACAGTGGGAAGGCTTTGAGGGCCGCATCTGGAAAGAGGAAGTCAACGTCCGCGACTTTATCCAGAAGAACTACACCCCTTATGACGGCGACGAGTCTTTCCTGGCTGGCCCCACCGAGGCCACCGATAAGCTCTGGGGCGCACTGCAGAAGCTGCAGAAGGCCGAGCGTGCCAAGGGCGGCGTGCTGGATATGGAGACCGAGGTCGTCAGCGGTCTGACCGCATACGGCCCCGGCTACATCGACGAGAGCCTGAAAGAGCTTGAGCAGATCGTCGGCCTGCAGACCGACAAGCCCCTGAAGCGCGCATTCATGCCCTACGGCGGCATCAAGATGGCGGAGCAGGCCTGCACTACCTACGGCTACCAGCCCTCTGAAGAGCTGCACAAGATCTTCACCGACTACACCCGCACCCACAATCAGGCTGTCTTCGATGCCTATACCCCCGAGATGAAGACCGCCCGCCACACCCACATCATCACCGGTCTGCCCGACACCTATGGCCGCGGCCGTATCGTCGGCGACTACCGCCGTGTGGCACTGTACGGCATCGACGCCCTCATCAAGTTCAAGCAGGAAGACTTCGCCAACTGCGGCGACGGCACCATGACCGATGACGTCATCCGCCTGCGCGAGGAGATCGCACGCCAGATCAGCGCCCTCAAGGGCATGAAGAAGATGGCCGAGGCTTACGGCTGCGACATCTCTCAGCCCGCCAAGACCGCCAAGGAAGCCTGCCAGTGGCTGTACTTCGGCTATCTGGCCGCCATCAAGACCCAGAACGGCGCCGCTATGAGCGTGGGCCGCATCTCCACCTTCCTCGACATCTATATCCAGCGCGATCTGGACAAGGGCATCCTGACCGAGAGCGAGGCTCAGGAGCTCATCGACCACATGGTCATGAAGTTCCGCATGGTCAAGTTCGCCCGCATCCCCAGCTACAACCAGCTGTTCTCCGGCGACCCCGTCTGGGCAACGCTGGAAGTGGGCGGCATCGGCATGGACGGCCGCAGCATGGTCACCAAGAACTGCTACCGCTTCCTGCATACCCTCGAGAACATGGGTCCTGCACCGGAGCCGAACCTGACCGTTCTGTACTCCTCTGCCCTGCCTGAGAACTTCAAGAAGTACGCCGCCAAGGTGTCCATCAACACCAGCTCCGTCCAGTACGAGAACGACGACGTCATGAAGCCCGTCTGGGGCGACGATTACTCCATCTGCTGCTGCGTGTCTGCTACCCAGACCGGCAAGGAGATGCAGTTCTTCGGCGCGCGCGCCAACCTGGCAAAGTGCCTGCTCTACGCCATCAACGGCGGCGTGGACGAGAAGAGCCACGAGCAGTGCGGCCCCAACTACGCCCCCATCACCGGCGAGTACCTGAACTACGACGAGGTGCTGCCCAAGTACGTCCAGATGCTGGACTGGCTGGCCGGCCTGTACGTCAACGTGCTGAACCTCATCCAGTATATGCACGACAAGTACTACTACGAAGAGGCTGAGATGGCCCTCATCGACACCGAAGTCCGCCGCACCTTCGCCACCGGCATCGCCGGCTTCTCCCACGTCATCGACTCCCTGAGCGCCATCAAGTACGCCAAGGTCAAGGCCGTGCGCGACGAGATGGGTCTTGCCACCGGCTTCGAGATCGAGGGCGACTTCCCGAAGTACGGCAACGACGATGACCGTGCCGACGAGATCGGCGTCTGGCTGCTGCGCACCTTCCTTGAGATGATCAAGAAGCGCCACACCTACCGCAACTCCGAGGCTACCACCTCCATCCTGACCATCACCTCCAACGTGGTCTACGGCAAGTACACCGGCGCTCTGCCCGATGGCCGTGCGGCCTTCACCCCGTTCGCACCCGGAGCCAACCCCAGCTACGGCGCAGAGCAGAACGGCCTGCTGGCCTCTCTGAACTCCGTGGCCAAGCTGCCCTACCACTGGGCTCTGGACGGCATCTCCAACACCCAGACCATCAACCCCGATGCTCTGGGCCACAGCGAGGGCGAGCGCGTTGAGAATCTGGTGCAGGTCATGGACGGCTACTTCGACCAGGGCGCACACCACCTGAACGTCAACGTCTTCGGCAAGGAGAAGCTCATCGACGCTATGGAGCACCCCGAGAAGGAGGAGTACGCAAACTTCACCATCCGTGTCTCCGGCTACGCCGTCAAATTCATCGACCTGACCCGCGAGCAGCAGATGGACGTCATCTCCCGTACCTGCCATGCCGCTCTGTAACCCCATCGGATACGTCCACTCGCTGGAGACTTTCGGCTCTGTGGACGGCCCCGGCGTCCGCTTCGTCGTCTTTTTGCAGGGGTGCGCCCTGCGGTGCAAATACTGCCACAACCCGGAGACCTGGGCTGAGGGCGGCGAGGAATGGACGGTGGACAAGCTCTTCCAGCGGGTGTGGCGCTACCG
>UMER01014344.1_pt1 | contig 16648 bp, 13 predicted proteins | sample 1964801 | NCBI WGS metagenome assembly UMER01 (sample SAMEA4836025, study PRJEB28245) | human gut metagenome | biome: gut microbiome; material: fecal sample | place: Denmark | collected 2008 | reverse complement strand
ATCCTGCCCAGCGTCAACACCGGCACCATCGGCTACGAGCATGTTGGCTACAATGTGGGCGGCATCGTGGGCCGCACCGACGGCCTCGTATCCGGCTGTGTCAACCAGGGCCGTGTTCTGGGCCGCAAGGACGTGGGCGGCATCGCCGGTCAGGCGGAGCCTTACCGGGAGCTGGACCTCTCCAAGGACACCATCAGGCGTCTCCGTTCGGAGCTGGAGGTTCTGCGCGGCCTTGTCGATGACACCACCGGCGTCGTCGAGAACTCCACCACCAGCATCTCCAACTCCTTCAGCGCCATGACTAGCCAGATGGACACCGCCATTGCAGCGGCCCGTCAGCTGGACGACCAGGCCAGCGACTACGGCGACGAGGTGGCCGACGAGATCGACCGCGCCTCCACTCTGCTGGCTGATACCCTCACCAAACTCGAACCCGTCATGGACACCGGCGAGGACGCCATGACCAAGCTGACCGACGCCACCGGAAACCTCAAGTGGGCCATGCGCGAGATGGCCGCTGAGATGCTGATGGCATCCAACGCCCTCAGCAAGACCAGCTCCGGTCTGGACAAGGTGAGCGACGCAGCCGAGGATGGCCGTGACGGGATGTCGGCTATCTCTGAGGGTATCAAAAAGCTGTTGGAGTCTGTCGATACCGGCGATGACAGCGCTGCCTCGCAGGCCATCTCCACCATCCTGACCGGCTACGACTCTCTCTCTGCCGAGAAGAAGTCGGATAAGTACCTCAAGAATGGTATCGAGCTGCTGAAGGTGGCCAACTCCGTGGCCGGCGTCTTCGCGCTGGGCAGCGGCATGACCCCGGCAATGAAGGCTGTCACCGCAGGCATGGGCCTGCTGCGCACGGCGTCCCTCCTGTCCAACGACAGTGACATTGCCCGTGCTACTTCCCAAATCGCAAGTGCCATCGGCACCATCTCTACCATTGCCACCCAGATGGGCGGCATCGTGGGCAGCGCTGCCAAGTCCGTCTCGGCCTCCGACCACCCCGAGCTGGCTGCGGCTCTGACCAAAGCCTCTGACGCGCTGGACGGCATGGGCAGCATCACCGACGGCATCATGGACAACATCAAGGACTGGATCGGCAATAACGGCGGCGGCAGCATCAAGGATGGTCTCGATCAGCTGAGCGATGCTTCCGACAAGCTGAGCGACGCCATGGATGACCTGAGCGACTCCCTCGACCTGCTCAAGACCGACGCCGCCCTCACCAGCGCAACGCTGGCGCATACCTCCGTGGCTCTGGGCCAGATGCAGGACGGCCTCGGCGGCCTGACCGATATGATGGGCCAGACCCGCGACATCCTCCACTGGCTCAACCAGCAGGACCCCATCAAGGTGCCTCGTCCCTCGGCAGAGCTGACCAACACCAAGGACTCCCTCTTTGATGCTGTCAGCGCCATCAACGACAAGATGGACGACATCAACAGCACCATGCGCACCGCCAGCAACCAGCTGACCGACAAGATGCGCGCCGTGACCGCACAGGTCAGCGTCGTGTCCAACCTGATGCTGGATGCTGTGGAAGAGATCAGCGACCCGGGCAGCAAGACCATCTACGAGGATGAGTCGGAAGACCTCATCGCCTCCCAGTCCGACGGCAAGATCGAGAACAGCATCAACCGCGGCACCATCGACGCCGACATGAACGTGGGCGGCATCGCCGGTACCATGGGCGTCGAGAACCTGCTGGACCCCGAGGAGGACAACAAGGACGACGGCACTTCGCTGCTGCGCACCTCCTATACCGTCAGCGCCGTCCTCATCGGCAACATCAACGAGGGCGGCATCACCGCCAAGAAGGACATGGTCGGCGGCATCGTCGGTCAGGAGGAGCTGGGCCTTGTGACGGACTGCGAGTCCTACGGCGACGTCACCGGCGTCAATCAGGTGGGCGGCATTGCCGGTGCGGCCAGCGCCAAGCTCCGCAGCAACTGGGCAAAATGTGCCCTCAGCGGTGAAAAGTACATCGGCGGCATCGTCGGTCAGGGTACCGACAGCGACCTCACCGACGGCAGCCCCATCGCCATCAACAACCGCGCCATCGTCTCTGTGCTGGAAGGCCGGCAGTACGTGGGTGCTGTCTCCGGCGGACAGGACGGCGGCTTCTATGGCAACCTCTTCGTCTCCGACGATCTGCAGGGCATCGACCGCCTGAGCCGCGTCGGTCAGGCAGAGCCGGTCACTTATGAGACCCTGCTGGCTCAGGAGAATGTGCCGGACTCCTTCCGCAAGCTGACCCTGACCTTCAAGGCCGACGGCCACATCATCAAGAAGATCAGCTTTGACTACGGTGCGTCTTTCACTCTGGCCGACTATCCCGAGATCCCCCAGAAGGATGGATACTACGCCGAGTGGAGCACACCCGTCCTCGACCAGCTCCACACCGACACCGTGGTCAATGTGGAGTACACGCCCTACATCCCGTCTCTGAGCAGCAGCGTCACCCGTGAGAACGGACGCCCCGTCTTCTTCGTGGACGGCTTCTTCGGCGGTTCCAACGCCGTGCAGGTCACCCAGCAGGACATCACAGCCGATGTCCACGGTGTGACAGAGCAGTGGCTGCTGGAGTTCACCGATGACGGCAATGAGACCCACCAGATCCGTTATCTGACCCCCGGCAAGGCCAAGGGCAAGGTCTACGTCAAGCAGGCCGACGGCAGCTGGCATAAGGTGGAGACGGGCAGCTTCGGCAGCTACACCACCTTCACCACCACCGGCACCGAGGTCGAAGTGGCTTTCGTCCCCGCAAAGCTCCCCGTCTGGGCCTTCTGCGCCGGCGGCGCAGCCCTGCTGGTGCTGCTCCTGCTGCTGGTAAAGCGCATCAAGTCGAAGCGCGGCCCGAAGGGCGAAAATCCCCGCAGGGAGAAGAAGGGCAAACAGCCCGAGACGGCGGACGCCCCCGCCGATGAGCTGGATACCCCCATCTCTGAGACGGATATGCAGTAAGTTATAGGAAAAGCAGGAGCTCCATCCGAATGGATGGGGCTCCTGCTTTTTGCAATGCTGAAAGGCTCTCCCTTTGGGAGAGCTGGCGCGAAGCGCCTGAGAGGGCGAGGATGCCACAGAGAAACAAAAAAACAGCGATGGCATCGCTCTGACAAAAGCCAATGCTCATCGCTGTGTAGGTAACTCTTGATAAGCGGGCTTGCCCTCTCCGCCACCTTCGGTGGCACTGCCCGGGTTGCGGCTCCCAGCGTCTGCTTCGCTATCGCTTGCATCCTGCTGGCCGCGGCCCCAACAGCTCATCCCTGTTTCCGCCACTGGCGGCGGTCGTCGCTGTTGCCCCCTCTGGGGGAGCTGGCGAGCGAAGCGAGACTGAGAGGGTTATTCCTCCGTCTCCTTCACATCGTTCAGGAACGCCGCTATCTTATCAATCTGGTTCTCCGCCACGGCGCGGCCCGTCTCGTAGACCCGGCGCAGCTGGGCGGGGTCGCGCTCCATAGCGCCGATCTCCAGCGGGATGGGCGGACGGATGACATAGTCCTTGCCGGAGGCCTCCTGCATGGCGATGTAGGAGAGGGCCTCGTTGTATCGCTCATGACGGTCGGCCACCGCTGCCACGAAGGCCGGATAGCGCAGATACCGCGCACGGATGGCGGGCAGCATGGGGTTCTTCTTTTTCACGAAGCCCTTGGGCTGGGTCAGGATGATGAGGTTCCGCTTGTAACCCAGGCTCTCGAAGAAGCGGACGGGGATGGAGTCGGCCACGCCGCCGTCCAGCAGGGAGTAGTGGCCGATCCGGACGGCCTTCGCCGCCAGCGGCATGGACGCCGAAGCCTCCATCCAGCGCACGTCCTCGGCGTCGCCGCTGCGGCACTTGTGGTAGATGGGGTCGCCGGTGCGCAGGTCGGTGCAGACGACAAAGAAGTCCATGGGCGAAGCGCGGAAGGCCTCTTCATCGAAGGGGTCCAGCTTTTCCGGCACCTCGTGGTAGCAGAAATCCTCGCTGTAGAGGTTGCCGGTGCGCAGCAGATTGCGGAAGCTGGCGTAGCGCTTGTCGTTGCAATATTCGGTGTTGTAGCGGATGACACGGCCGATCTGGTGCGACTTGAAGTTGCAGCCGAACACCGCGCCCGCCGACACGCCGATGGTGCCGTCGGTGGTGAGGCCGTGCTCCATCAGGACATCCAGAACGCCTGCGGTGAACATCCCCCGCATGGCACCGCCCTCTAATACTAACCCTGTCTTCATATACTGACTCCTTTTCCCGGTGCGGCCCTCGTCGGCCGCAGCAAGCCGTTTCCGGCTGCTACCAGTATACTCGATTTTGCGCAGAAAACAAGAGACAACTGCACAAATCGTCCGCCCTGAGACACAGACTGTACCGCAAAAGTCGTACTTATAATCGAAAGGGCTGAAAAAACCGGAGAGAACGAGTCAAATTTGGGCAGAAAAAGCCTTGCCAACCGGGAGAGTATCCGGTATACTGATATGAAATATCGACCGTTTTGTGACAGGGAAATTGGGAGGAAGAGACGAACTATGAAAATGCTGGAAGACCGCATCCGCAAAGACGGCATCGTCCGTGAGGGCAATGTGCTCAAGGTGGACAGCTTCATCAACCATCAGATGGACATCCCGCTGTTCCGCGAGATGGCAAAGGAGTGGAAGCGCCTGTTCGACGGCAAGCCCATCAACAAGGTGCTCACCATCGAAGCCAGCGGCATCGGCATCGCGGCTGTGGTGGCCAGCGAGTTCAACGTGCCGGTGGTGTTCGCCAAAAAGTCCATGAGCATCAACCTGGACTATGACAACTACGAGACGAAGATCCAGTCCTTCACCCACAAGAAGATTTATAATGTCATCGTCTCCAAGAAGTTCCTCACCCCCGAGGACCACGTCCTCATCATCGACGACTTCCTGGCCAACGGCTGCGCCCTGCTGGGTCTGCTGGAGCTGACCGAGAAGGCCGGTGCCACCGTCGAGGGCATCGGCATCGCCGTCGAGAAGGGCTTCCAGCAGGGCGGCGACCTCATCCGCAGCAAGGGCATCCAGTTGGAGAGCCTCGCCATCGTCGAGTCGATGAACAGCGCCACCGGCGAGATCGTGTTCCGCGACCAGCCGCAGCAGAGCTGAACGGTTTTTGTTGACAATCCGTCAGGTTTTGTGTATACTATAAGTGAACCGGAAGGTTCCGTGCGGCGGCACGCAAAGCTGTACTGTGCGTGGGCAGGGTAATCACCACGACATAAGATGTCCCACCGGACATCGCGCCCGCACCGGGGAGATAAGGTGGGTCCGCGCCGGGGACGGTAAGTTCCGGCGACAATAGATGCTCTACCGGGCATCGCGGCTGACAGCCAGCAGAAAACCGCTGTTTTAAGAATGATGGGCGTCGGATGAAGAGTCTGACGCCCTTTCTTTATAAAAGAAACTGAGGACGTATGAAAAAGCTGAACGATAAAAAGCGGGTGGTAGCCCAAATCTCTGCGGCGGCGCGCCTCTATAAGAAAAATCTGGTGGGGAAACACTTTTTGTATGTCTTCGACGGCAGAGCCATCGAGGTGGCCTATCAGGCAAAGGGATTCCGTCACCTGACCGGCGTGGATACGGGGCTGGACGCGATGTCCTTTTACAAAAAGGCGGTGAGCGGGACGCTGCAGGCAAACCAGATCTTCTTTTCGTCTCACCACCCCTATCAGCTCTGCCAGCGCAAGCTCGTACACCTGAGCGACATCGCCGGCATGGTCACTTCAGAGTGCTTTATGCTGGAAAATATCACGACTGAAACGCAGTCGTTCCAGTTCGGCACGACGGACCTTGCCTTTGTGCTCTGCCTGAACCGTCACAAGGACGCCAGCGGGGAGTACAAGAGCAGCAAGTACATCGTGGAGTCCCTGCGGGATGAGGACGGCTTTGCCAAGAGCGAGGGCGCGTATCCGGTGACGCACATCCTCTCGAAGCGGAACGACGAGCCGTTTTATCACGAGGTCGTCTATCTGGACGAGGGGGAAAGCATAGAGACTCTTCCGCCGCTGGCCGCAGAGCTGGTACGTTTGACGGACGAAGCAGGAACGTGAGAAAAGACCGCCGTCCGGCGGTCTTTTCTTTTGCCCATTTTTACGCCCCGTCGAAGCTGTCGCCGTCCTCGGGAAGGTCGGCAGAAGTCTCAGCGTCGGAAGCGGGCGTATCTGGGACAGCGGCGCGGGGGACACCTTTATAGACCAGCGTCTGCTCGAGGACCTCGGCGCAGACCGGGGCCGAGAGGCTGCCGCCCGCTGTCGTCCAGCTGTGGGGCTCGTCGAGGCAGACGAGGCACAAAAACTGGGGGTCGTCGATGGGAGCCACGGCCACAAAGCTGGCGATGCGGGCCTTCTCGTCGGCGCTGTCCAGCTTCTGGCTGGTGCCGCTCTTACCGCCTACCCGGTAGCCCGCGATCCGGGCGTTCCGTCCGCCGCCGTAGAGGACGACGGCCTCCATCATCTCCCGCATGGTGCGGGAGGTCTCCTCTTTCAGTACCTGACGCTTGCAGACGGGGGAGAGGTGGTCGATGACTTCGCCCTCCGGGCCGAGGATGTCCGAGACGACGTAGGGCTGCATCAGCCGCCCGCCGTTGACCACGGCGCAGACCGCCGACGCCATCTCGAGGTAAGAAATCTTGCTGCTCTGCCCGAAGGCGCAGGACGCCAGCTCCACCGGCCCCATCCGGTCGGCGGTGTAGTAGAGACTCTTTTTCGGCTCGGCGGGCAGGTCGATGCCGGTGGGCGCACGGAGGCCGAAGGCCGCAAAGTAGTCGCAGAACGCCTCTTTGCCCAGCCTTGCGCCGATTTGGATGAAGCTCTGGTTGCAGGAGTTCTCAAGGGCCTGCGTGACGGTCTGCGCGCCGTGGCGCTTGTGGTTGGCGCAGTGGAAGCGGGTGCCGGCCACCGAGATGCTCTCGCCGCAGTAGAAGCTGGAATTTTTGCTCACAGCTCCGGTGTCCAGCGCTGCCGCGCAGGTGATGAGTTTGAAGACGCTGCCCGGCTCGTAGAGGTCGCTGACGGCCTTGTTCCGCCACTGGGTCTGCTGGGCCAGCTGCAATGCCGCCGTCCGCTCGTCGCCGGAAAGCCCCTCTACGGCCTCCCGGGCGGCCTTGTCGGCCAGCACACGGGGCTGGTTGGGGTCGTAGGCGGGGGTGGTGGACATGGCCAGCACGGCCCCGGTGTTCACGTCCATGACGATGCCCACGGCACGGGCTGCGACGTGGTGCTCCTTTACCGCGTAGCCCAGTGCGTTCTCGAGGTAGTGCTGGATGTTGGCGTCGATGGTGAGCCGCAGGCCGTCCCCCTCGGTGGGGAAACACTCGGTCTCATAGCTCTGCTCGAGGGTGTAGCCCCAGGCGTTCACCGCCGTGAGGACGACGCCGTTCTCGCCGGTGAGCAGGTCGTCATACTTCAGTTCGAGGCCCGAGACGCCCGCATTGTCCACATTGGTGAACCCCAGCACCGAGGCCAGAAACTCCCCCTGCGGGTACCAGCGCTTCGAGTCCTGATTGATGCGGATGCCGGTGATGCCGTTTGCCTCGCAGAAGTCCCGCACGGCGTCGGCCATGGCCCGGTCTACCCGGTAGCGCAGGAGGCAGTCGTTGGAACGGCGGTCGCTGAATTTCTCGAGAAGCTTCCCTTCGTCCAGCTCCAATATCTCGGCCAGCCCCTTGGCCGCGAGGGCGAGTTTATCCTCCGGCATCTCCCGGGGCGAGGCCCGGAGGGTCCAGCAGCTGCTGTTGGCCGCCAGAAGGACGCCGTCGGCGCTATAAACGCGGCCCCGGTCGGCGGGAACGACGGTGTCCCGCAGCTGCTGGCCCAGGGCGCGGTCGGTGTACCAGCCGCCGCCCAGCACCTGCAAAAATAAAAGCCGCACCGCCAGCCCGCAGCAGACCAGACAGAACACCCCCGCCACCAGCCTTGCCCGGGCACGGAACGCTCGTTCCGGCAGGGTGCGCAGGGCGTCGGCGGGTTTTGGCGATTCGGACATGAGACAGCACCTCCCTTCCTGCAATCATATGCGCGAGACCCCGTGACTAGCCGTCCGCCCCGGTGCGTACACTAAAGGGAAGGGGGGGAGAGGATGAAGAAGCTTTTGCGTCCGCTGCCCGGCATGGACCTGCCGTTTCTGATACTTGTGCTCACGCTGGTGGGCTTCGGGCTGGTGATGCTGGCCAGCGCGTCCAGCGCCGTGGCGCTCTACCGGCGGGGCGACGCCTGGGCCTATCTGCGGCCTCAGCTGCTCTACGCGGCGCTGGGGCTCTGCGGGATGTGGCTGGCCAGCCGGGTGGATTACCATATCTTCCATAAGCTGGCGTGGCCGCTGCTGGGGCTGTCGCTGATATTGCTGGCGGCGGTGCTCTTCATGCCCGAGTACAACGGCTGCAGGCGGTGGCTGGTCATCCCGGGGTTCGGCACCCTGCAGCCCAGCGAGATTGCAAAGTTTGCGGTGGTGCTGGTGTTTTCCCACATCATTTCACTGAACCACGATCGGATGAAGGATTTCAGCGTTGGTGTCCTGCCCTTTGCGCTGGTGCTGGGGGTGGTGGCGGCCCTGATGCTGCTGGAGCCGCACCTGTCCGGCACCGTCCTCATCCTCGGCATCGGCGCGGTGCTGATGTTCGTAGGCGGTACGGGGCTGCGGTGGTTTTTGCTGGCGGGCGCGGGAGGCGTCGGGGCCATTGGTGCGGCGGTGGCCGTCATGCCCGACCTCGTCCCCTACGCCGCCGACCGGCTCCGCTCCTGGCTCGACCCCTTCGCCGACCCGCTGGGCGACGGCCACCAGACCATCCAGAGCCTCTATGCCATCGGCTCCGGCGGGGCCACCGGCCTCGGTCTGGGGGAAAGCCGCCAGAAGCATCTTTTCGTCCCCGAGCCTCAGAACGACTTCATCTTCTCCATCGTCTGCGAGGAACTGGGCTTCGTGGGGGCCTGCGCAGTGGTGGGGCTGTTCGTGCTGCTGCTCTGCCGGGGCATCACCATCGCAGCCCACGCGCCCGACCGGTTCGGGGCGCTGCTGGTGGTGGGATTCGTGGTGCAGGTGGCCCTGCAGGCGGTGCTGAATGTGGCTGTCGTCACCAACACCATCCCCAACACCGGCATCTCGCTGCCCTTTTTCTCCTCCGGCGGCACCAGCCTCATGATGCTGCTGGGGGAGATGGGGGTGGTGCTGGGAGTATCGAGGGGGGAGACGTAGAGCCCTCTCAGTCTCGCTTCGCTCGCCAAGGCCGGGTTGCGGCACCCAGCATCCGCAGCGCTTCGCTTGCGTCTTGCTGGCCGCTGCCCCAACAACTCCTCCCTGTTTCCGCCACTGGCGGCGGTCGTCGCTGTTGCCCCCAAAGGGAGAGCCATTGGCAAGCCGGGCCACTTTCGCCTGACCGCTGAAGGCCCGACGGGGCGCAAAAGGGCGGGCGCTGCTACAGAGGGCAGCGGCTTCTGGACAACGCACCTTGTTAAGCTGCCGTGAATCTCTGTAGCAGGGCACTACTGTTTCAGGCCAGCGCAAGCTTTGCTCGTCCAGCGTGGGCCTGCCCGTCACGCCAGAGCCTCTCCCTCTGGGAGAGGTGGCAGCGCGGCAGCGCTGACGGAGAGGGCAAGGTTGCTGCCGGGTAGCACGCCCAGATAGACTCACAAACACATTCACAAACTCAAATCGTGACATCCGCCCCTGCTTTTGCATATCGTGGGGTATCTTTTGCGGAATGGGGGCAGCGGATATGACACAGCAGAGCGGGCGGATTTGGGTGATGGGCGGGCGGCCGCTGAACGGCACGGCGGCGATACCGGCGGCGAAAAACAGCGTACTTCCGCTCCTTGCGGCGGCACTGCTCTGCCGGGGACCGGTGCGGCTGCGGGCCGTGCCGAGGCTGTCGGACGTGGAATGCAGCCTCGGGCTGCTGCGGGGCGCAGGGTGTGCTGCCTACTGGCAGGGGGCAGACATTGTGGTGGCCGGGATGCCCTCAAACAGCACCCTTCCGGGAGAAACCGCGGCACAAATGCGGGCCTCCATCCTCTTCTGCGCACCGCTGCTGGCGCGGCTGGGCCGGGCCGAGACTTCGCTGCCCGGCGGGTGCAATATCGGCGCCCGTCCCATCGACTTACATCTGGAAGGTCTGGCCCGGATGGGGGCAAAGGAGCTGGATGCCGGGGCGGGAAAGCTGGTGCTGGCCGCGCCGGGGGGCCTCCACGGGACAGACTTCACCCTCCGCTTCCCCAGCGTGGGAGCGACGGAGACATTGCTGCTGGCTGCTGTCTGCGCCCGAGGCACCACCGTCCTGCGGGGCGCAGCCCGGGAACCGGAGATCTCTGACCTTGCCGAATTTCTGAACCGCTGCGGCGGGCGTATCGAGGGTGCGGGGACTTCCACACTGCGCATCGAGGGGCGGCGGGGGCTTTCCGGCTGCGATTTTTCGCCCCTGCCGGACCGCATCTTCGCCTCCACGCTGGCCTGTGCCGCCGCTGCTGCCGGAGGGCGGGTGGAGCTCACCGGATGCCCGCCCGCGCTCTATGCGCCGGTGCTGGAAATTCTGGAACAAATGGGCTGCACCGTGGAGCGGGGCGCAGACCGGGCCGAGGTGGCCCGTTTCGGGCGGCTGTACGGGGCGGGCCGGGTCTTCACCGGGGTGTACCCGGGTCTCGCCACCGACGCTGCGCCCCTGCTGGCCGCCGCCATGCTCTGCGCCGAGGGAGAGAGCAGCATCGAGGACGTCATCTTCGAGCGGCGGTTCGGCTGCGCGGAGGGCTTCGAGCGGCTGGGCGGGCGGGTAAAACGGTCGGGCCGGGTGCTCTCCGTCGGCCCGCTGCCGGAAAGCGGCCTCCACGGAGCCGCCCTCACTGCGCCCGACCTGCGGGGCGGCGCGGCACTGGTGGTGGCGGCTTTGTCGGCACAGGGAAAGAGCTTCGTGGAAGAGACTCGTCATATCGACCGGGGCTATGCCGGTCTGTGGGAAGTTCTGGCCTCTTTAGGGGGACGAATTGGCAGAGAAATGCCGCCCCCTGACGCCCCTGTGAAAAAAATACCATCGAAAAAACAAATTTATCTTGCATTCGGGGCCAAAAGATGATACGATACTGTTATATAGTAGCAGTAATGTTGAGTTCTATCCTGCGCCAAGGCGCGGTCTACGATAAAATCCGATGGAGGACAATGATATGGCACTCATGCTCGACGAAGAAATGGATGAAAACGTAACGACGATAAAGGTCATCGGCGTGGGCGGCGGCGGCGGCAACGCCGTCAACCGCATGGTCAGCGACGGCCTGCAGGGCGTTGAATTTATCGCAATGAACACCGACCAGCAGGCACTGGCGAAGAACCATGCCGCCACCAAGGTGCAGCTGGGCTCCAAGCTCACCAAGGGCCGCGGCGCAGGTGCCGACCCCGAGATCGGCCAGCGCGCTGCCGAGGAGAGCAAGGATGAGATCGCAAACGCTCTGAAGGGCTCCCAGATGGTCTTTATCACCGCTGGCATGGGCGGCGGCACCGGCACCGGTGCTGCTCCTGTGGTGGCCGAGGTGGCACACGATCTGGGCATCCTGACCGTGGGCATCGTCACCAAGCCCTTCTCTTTTGAGGGCAAGCGGAAGATGGGTCTGGCTGAGCAGGGCATCGCAAATCTGCTGATGCACGTGGACAGCCTCATCGTCATCCCCAACGAGCGCCTGAAGATGATCAGTCAGGAGAAGATCACCCTGATGAACGCCTTCCAGGCCGCTGATAACGTGCTGCGTCAGGGCGTCGAGTCCATCTCCGCCCTGATCAATGTGCCGGCCTTCATCAATCTGGACTTCGCCGACGTGCGCTCCATCATGAAGGACGCCGGCTACGCTCACATGGGCGTCGGCAGCGCCAAGGGTGCCGGCAAGGCTGAGAACGCCGCCAAGGCCGCTATCTCCTCTCCGCTGCTGGAGACCAGCATCGCCGGCGCACACGGCGTCATCATCAACATCACTTCCAGCCCCGACATCGGTCTGGAGGATGTCGAGACTGCCGCCGGCCTCATCACCCAGAGCGCACATCCCGATGCGAACATCATCTGGGGTACTGCCTTCGACGAGAACCTCTCCGATGAGATGCGCGTCACCGTCGTGGCCACCGGCTTCGACAACAAGGCCGCTGACGGCCTGCGCGGCACTCTGGGTACTGCTGCCGCCGGGACTGCTCCCGGCGTGACGGCTTCTGCTCCGTCCGCTGTCTTCAGTGCCGAGGTCAACACTCCCTCCGCCGCTTCCGGCAGTGCTTCTGCCGCCAAGCCCGTGGAGGAGGAGAACAGCGACACCAGCTACTACGACGACCTGCTGGCGATCCTGAACAAGCGTAGATAAGCGCAAGAATAGAGAACCCCTTGCGCAGAAAAAGCGGAAGGAGGCCGTACCGTGGAGCAGCAACAGACAAAGCTGCCGCTGGAGTGGCTGAGCAGCCGCCGGACGCCGGAGCTGCATCGGCTGGAACAGCTTTGCCGGGAGACAGCCCGGGAGCATCGCTGCGCCCAGCGCAGACTGCAGGAGGTGGAAGAGGCGATGGCATCCGAACAGGAGAAGTCATGCCCTGAGGCTCTGCTCGCTGCGTCCGGGCCGACTCAGCTCGAGCAGCTGAGCCGGAAGCTCAACGCGGCCAACGCCGAGCTTCGCCGCTATGAGACACGGATGTTCGCCTACGAGCGCACCATGCTGGCCCTGCGGAAGGAGAACGCCGAGCTGACCGCCCGGTGTGAGGAGCTGCGGAGCGAGCTGGACAAAATATCCACCGCCCCGCTGCGGCTGGATGTTCCGTCCACACAGCCCACTGTCCCACTCCCGGAGAGGGCTGCGCAGACACCGCCTGCTGCGGACCGTCAACCGAAAACAAAGCTGGAACACCTCGGCGACGAGGTCCTGGCTGAGCTTTCAAAGCTGATGCCGTAGCCCTCTCCGTCATTGCTTCGCAATGACACCTCTCCCAAAGGGAGAGGCTTTGGCATACCGGGCCACTTTCTACTGGACACCGGAAGCCTAATATAACGTAAAAAATAGTGCCCTGCTACAGAGATTAGCAGCAGCTTGACAAGGATATTGTTCCGAAGCTGCTGCCCTCTGTAGCAGGGCACTATTGTTTATGATACAAACGAACTTTGCTTATTCTGCGTGGACTTTACCGGTATGCCAGTGCCTCCCCCTTTGGGGGAGGTGTCACCGAAGGTGACGGAGAGGGCTAGCGCTGTTCCAGCAGATAGGTCGCCTCGAGGTCGGCGATGTGGAGCTTGACGGCGAGAGGGTACTTCTCGAAGGCCCCCGACAGGGCAAAGCTGCCGCCCCGGACAGCGTCGTCGAAGCCGCCCATGTGCCAGCGGATGGCTACGGCCTCTTCCACCTTCAGCTTCATGAACCGCTCGATGAGGAAGACGCTTTTCTCGCCATGACCGTAGGGGAACATGTCCTCCACGCTGTAGCTGGGGACTTTCTCCCACTGGCCCGTCGCTTCGTTTTTCACGTTGCGGGTGCCTTTTTTGTAGAAGTTGGCCTTGCACAGGTCGTGGAGCAGTGCGCAGATGGCGAAGGTCTCCTCGCTGTCCTCGTCCGGCGTGAAGAAGGTGCCGTGGAGCACGCGGTAGACGTTCAGGCTGTGCGCACACAGCCCGCCCTCGCAGGCCCCGTGGAAGCGGGTGGACGCCGGCGCGGAGAAGAAGTCCGTCTTGCTGTCCATCCAGTCCAGCAGCTTCTCGCTGCCGGGCCGGGTGACGTGGGTGCGGAATATCTCCAGAAATTCCTCGCGGTCCGTCATCTTACAGCTCCATATCCTCGAGGATGCCCTTCAGGATGGCCAGCTCGTCGTGGCTCAGGGAGATGCCCTTGCCCATGCGGGTGTCGTCCGGGGACCAGTCGCGGATGTCGTACTTGGGTTCGCCTTCGTTCCAGCTGATGAGGTTGAGCTGGCGCTCCCAGCCGCGGGGACGCTCTCCGAGGACTGCGATGCGCTCAACGATCTCGTATTTGATTTCTGCCATAGTGCATTACCTGCCTTTGCTTTGTTTGCTACCATAATAAAAGAAGCGCGCGAAGATTTCAACAGGTAATTGGAAAATAATTTCTGAATTTTACATCTCTTTCAACCGTAAGGCGCTTCTTCGCGCCACTCTACCAGCTGTAAAACGCCGCTCTGGTCTTCGTCGGGCGCAGGTTCGCGGCTGTGAAGATGCTGCTCGGCCCCGAAAAGCCCGCCGCCGTACTGGGTCATCACCCCCGGCGACCGCCCGGCCAGATACTCGGCGGCATTCTTCTGCCGACAGGCGGCCGGGGTGCCGTCGGTCATGGGGATGCTACAGCCCGGACGGGGCTGCGGGACTTCCGGCGGCGGGAGCTGCACATCCGGGCCGTCCGGCTGCGACGGCGGCTGCTGGGAGCTGCAGCCCGGCTTTGGCGGTTCCGTGACGGGCGGCTGACCGGGTTCCGCGCCCAAAGGCGGACTGACCACGCTGCTCGTCTCCTCCGGCGGGCCGCTCGGCCCGGGCGCATCCTCAAGCTCATGGCGGATGAAGGGCGTCAGAGATTCCATAAAAAACACCTCCGCACCTAGGATGCCCGGCGGCAGGGGCAATCATGCACAAAAAAATCCCCCCGGGACTCCGGGGGGAGAGGCGCTGCGCTGTGTTACGGGTTGGGGTAATCCGACACCACCACGGCAAACCGGACCTTGACCTTTTTGCCGTTGGTGTCCGTAAAGCTGGTGGTGATCAGGCCGATCTGGCGTTCACCGGCCAGATCGGTATTTGATGTGTTAATGTAGGCGTAGTGTGCATTCAGGTTGATGGCCTGCTTTCCGGCATCCTTGTCGTACTTGCCGCAGTAGAGGCAGACGACCTTGTTAGAGAGGGCGGGGTTACCAGAGAGGGCGGGGTTCGTTGAGAAGTAGGTGCGAATTTTCGAGAGAGAGGCTTGGTCGTCGGTATAAACCACCTTGACAGCAGTTTTAAATCCGGGGTCCGCCGCCAGCGTTTGCAGCAGGGCATCCAGTTCGGCAGAGGAGGTACAGGTAATGGTCGTCTTACGCTCATGGCCATTGGCATAATCCGCCATAGCCTTTGCAATGCTCTTGTGGGAGGCCGAGCTTCCGGTGCCGCAGCCCGTAAGCAGGGCCAGTGCCATCACCCCGGCAAGGGCGAGGGCAAGGATCTTTTTCATAGTTTTCATAGTTGTTCCTCCCTGTGTTCATGCAGGCTGTTAACCAGCGGTACGATCATAGATGATCACGGCGATGCGGTAGCTCTTTTCCCCTCTTGTTACAAGCCGGGTGGCGCACTTGACAGCGGTCAGTCTTCCTCTAGAGCTATGAAGTGGCAGTCCGCCCCATAATATAAGGGGCATAACACGCATGGTCTGGTGCAGCTCGCTCTGCTTGCTGTCTACCTCGCAGGCGTAAAGATTCACGGTATAACCGTTTTCGTAGTTACTAAAAACGTTCCGCAGGGTTGTGTATGTAGAGGAATTCGGAGAAATAGCCCAATCGCCGTGCTCATTCAGCCAGGAGGCCTTAAACATATCAGCAACGGTCTTTATCTCAGGGACATCGTGGGTGATGGGAATGTCCTTATAACCAAGGTTCTCGCTGAGGAAAGCAGCCATATACTCCTCCACCAGCCGGTCGCCGGTTTTTCCACCGCCGCAGCCGGTGAGGATGGTGAGCAGCATCACTCCGGCAAGGGCCATGGCCAACAGCCTTTTTGTCAATTTCATTACAGTTCCTCCTTCAAAGCAGATCGGTAGTATTCTCCAGCCCCCGTGGGGAGTTGGTAATACCATAATAAGAGATGTTCCTAGTTGATGCCAAGGAAAAATGAAAAAATCATCAAAAGAATGAGGTTTTTCTTTTTTTTTTATGCAAAATATACAAAAGCACCCCGGGGCCAGAGGGGCCTCGGGGTGTGGAAAAGGGACTGAGCAGGCAAAAGACTTTCTGAAAGACGCGGCCCTGAGAAGGCAGGCGATGAGGAAGAGAAGGGAAGCGGTCACACAATGACCTCCACCGTGCTCCCCCCGCTGCGGGCCTTTTTTACGACCACCTGTTTGTCGATGCGCTCCTTGAGCGCGGCGACGTGGGAGATGATGCCCACGAGGCGGTCGCCCTCGGTGAGGCCGGCGAGGACCCGGATGGCCTGCTCGAGGCTCTCGTCGTCCAGTGAGCCGAAGCCTTCATCGAGGAAGAGGGTGTCCAGCCGGATGCCGCCCGCCGCGCTCTGGACCTCGTCCGAGAGGCCCAGAGCCAGCGCCAGTGAGGCTTTGAAGCTCTCGCCGCCCGAGAGGGTCTTGACGCTGCGGCGGGTGCCGTTGTAGTGGTCGATGACGCCGAGGTCGAGGCCGGACTGGCTGCGCTGGTTCTCGGCACCCACCCGCTCCAGCTCGTACTGCCCGGCGGTCATCTGCATGAGGCGGGTGTTGGCGTGGACGAGGATGGCGTCGAGGTAGTTCATCTGGATGTAAGCCTCAAGGCGTATCTTCTGTTTGCTGCTGAGGGTGCCGCCCGCCGTGGAGGCGAGGGCGTTCACCCACTGCCAGCGGCGTTCCAGCTCTGTCCGGGCGGCGGCGTGCTGACGGTAGAGGTCGGCGGACTTCCGGTTGGGCAGGAGGCGGGCCGTCAGGGCCTTTTCCTGAGCCGCGAGAGCGGTGCGCCGGGCCGTCAGGGTGTCCCGCTG
>UMER01004046.1_pt1 | contig 16864 bp, 20 predicted proteins | sample 1964801 | NCBI WGS metagenome assembly UMER01 (sample SAMEA4836025, study PRJEB28245) | human gut metagenome | biome: gut microbiome; material: fecal sample | place: Denmark | collected 2008 | reverse complement strand
AGACTCCTTTGATATCCACACCTTTGTCCTGGGTGTATTCTATGTAAGTGCCCCGATCCTTATCACCAATGTATGTATCTCCGTACACCTTCATCCGGGCCTTACCGGTAGACCTGTCAAAATCAAAAGAAATGACGTCTTTCCCGGTCAAGGTAAAATCATTAATACCCTGATACATGATGATGGACGGAGAAACTTCGTTCACCGAAGAAAGAATTATCGCCGCCTGTCGGGTGATATCGGTCTTATGACCCAATCCCACGATATCATCGCCTGCCACCGGAACATCGTTCTCGACATTAGGATCACACACGGCCTTGGACAAGTCTATATAGTTCTCACCCACCGCTGTGACCAACCGCCAGTAATAGCGGTTGCCGACATGATGAGAAACGCCTGTCTTGATATTGCACTCCTGGGCAACGGCAAGAGATCCAGGAGTAAACTGGTTCTCTATCTCAATTCCATCTTCCTCTTCCTTAAAATAACAGCGGTAAACATCATCCAATTCCTCTACACGGTTGCATTTCATACCTGCATGGGAAATCACCTGCTCGCCACCCACATACGTCTTTTTCTTGACCTCAAGTTCGTCAAACACGGCTTTGACCTTGACATACAGATAATCAACAACAGACTGTGACATACCGTTCTCAAGCACAGTAATACCAGAACCGTTCTTGCCAACAAGCAGACCTTTCAAAAATGTGATAAGCTCATTAACGGTATCTTCTTTATCTTTACGAAGAAAAGTTTTCAGCGAGCGCAAAGCCGAGAATGCATTATTGTCGGTAGCCGGTGTGGAATCATTTCTTTTAATCAGATAAACCCCACTACCCCAACCGCCTGTATAAGTCTGACCTTTCAGGGTAAGAGATTCTATCTTGCCTTCGAGGTCCCCTATACGCGAGTAGGCTGCCGTCTCCCCTACTGTATAAATCGGAGAATCATAAGGATAGTCAAGATTAAACTCGTATCCAATAACCCTTGACTGCCTTCCGTCAAAATAAGCCTTATTGATTAAGTTAACCTTCTGACCGATGCCGTAGAGATTGTGCACTCCGCCCTCACTGTATGCGACATCCGACATCATCTTACAGTTATATGTAGAAGGGTCTATCTTTGACTTGGCAACGTACTTATCGGCTTTGTCCTTTAATTCCAACTGTGCTTCTGCTACCAGTCCCATTTCAGTTATCTTCATGGGATTCCAGCCTGATAAGATGTAAGTATCACCATTTTCGGGGATAAGCGCTCCATCCGGAAGCGGTCTGCCGTAGTCCTCATTCCTGACTATCTCCCAAAGCTGTGCCTCAGGGTTCCAGCCATCGTTCTCCAGTTTCTCCGGCTTTCCCTCAGGGTCGAATGTCACAGCGAATTCCATACCATTCAACTTGCCGGATCGGAAAGTGATTTTCAATTCATTACCGGGAAGGATATAGTCCTTTGAGAAGGTAATGCCGGTATCCTTGAAACGGTAGGCATTCCACTTCTTTTCAGTGGTAGTCCCGTCGGCATTTTCTACTTTGTCAGTGTATTCCTTGGTGGTAATGTCCGACATCGTGCCGACCCTTCGGGGATAGACATCATCGAAGATAACCACTTGTTCAATGGCTTCCTCGGTGGTCATATCGGGATAAGCGTCTATGTACGGAGTTCCTTCGGGCAACATTAAGCGTTTTTGCACAACGCCGTTCAGCACTACAGCCTCATCAACGGGGCGGTAGTCAGATGGGATATTCTTTGTTGAGCCGAATGCATAGATTCGGGTGGCGTAGGTCGATTGGGAATCGGAACGTGACATCTCTACAACGTTCACCCCGATTTCAAAGTTAACCGCATCGCCAGACTCACAACGTCCGAAATGGATGATGTTTTCAGTCACCCAGCATTCGCAATCCCATTTCTTTGCCATAGAGAAGCAGGCGTCAAGGATGTTGATGTTGTCATAAGTCATCAGTATCGCCTTATTCTCTACAGTGCTGTCAATGGAGAAAACAAAATCTTGTCCTTTGTATTTGTAACCAAGAGCTTTTAAATTTCTAAGGACTATACCGGCTTGTACGTCAAGCGGGGCGGTCAGGTTCCAGGACGCCTCCTGTCCGGTCGTCTCCGGGGTATATTTGAAGATTTTGTTTTTCCATTTCCAGTAGTGGGCGTCAAGCTGCAACTCATAGTCGTAGCCTGCGTTATCGGTGTTGAATACTGGCTTCTGCAAGTCGCACACCTCGAACAGCCCGAAGTCGCACTCCACGTATGAACCAAGTTTGAAATATATGGGATTATCCAAGGAGAACTCTAACATGATGTAGTCCTCCTTCATCAGAGTGAACTTACGCTTGCAGCCTTCATTAACAGGAGTTGTAAGCAGGATAGCACCGGATATGTCTTTGATGTCGATTTGTTCCATGTCTTCAAAGTTCGGAGATAAAAAAAAGAGTGCCTAATTTTGAGCACTCACATACACGACAATAGAGCCAATGTCGTGAATTAGGTTCTGTTTGCCGGATTCGGTTCGTTGAACTTGGCTGAAATTTTTCCAAAAGTTAGGTCTAAACTCTGTGCGTAAGTGATACTTTTGCCGAGATAAATCAGATGATAAATCTCGCTACTATTAGCCGGGACTTGAATATCAACCTTGCCTTTATAAAGCTCATCGAAGAAAGCTTTTTTCTTTGATTGATAATCGGACCGAGAACTACCCTCGATAGCAAACGAAAGAGTTATTTCCCTTTCATCGACTTTAGGATTATTGATTATCACACGTTTTCCATGTTCCAACCGGGACTTATTTTCTATAAATTCTTTCATGGGTGATGATGCTCCAAGTACATCAAGAAAGCCCTCTCCCATTCTTACCCCCCATGTTGTGTAGGCGTCTTGGGTATTTATCAATAAATCTGACATAGTTTATAATTTAGATGTATTGTTTTTCACTTCTGCCATATCTTTCTGAATTTGAATGATTGGTTTGACGATTGCCCCTGTATTTTCTGAAATCTGTACCAATTCAAGATAGGATTGCGCTATCAAATCCCGCGTATCATCAGCAATATTTCTTGTTTCCGTATTTATGGAAAGTAGAGCATCTGCTTTTACTGTTAGTAGATTAAGTGATTGAGATTGAATGATAGATTGAAACTTTATCTCTTCTCCTGCAATCTGCAATGCTGTAAACCGCCCGTTCAACTCTTCGCCGGTATCTTGACTCATTACCTGAAAGCCTCTTGATGAAGAAGATTGAGAATAGGATTCTTGCGAAATCTTATCATATCCGGTTGCGGCAGCAAGCTCGTCACGCAGTTTCATGGCTTCTTCAATGTAACCCATATACTCAGCGTTCAGCGCATTTCTTTCGGATTCCGTCAAAGAGCCATCCTCCATACCCTTTGCGAATTTCTCATACCACTTCTTTAGCTTGTCCTGATAGAGTGTGCCTATCTGCTCGGAGAGCATAGCTCGCATGAAATATTCCGATATGTCTTCGGCAGCATCTTTGGACGATGCTTTCATATCCATTAAGGTATCTATAAAGTTACTGTACACACCATCGAATGTGGTTTGTGTAAGCTGCTCGTTTATCTGATTATGAATTTCCTCAATGCGTTCTTCCCCATCGATAATTTTATCAAGGTAATTTCTAACATCCTCATCTAATTTAGCCCAAAAAGTAGGTGCTTCCGATTTAAGTCTCTCCAATTGTTCGGTAGAAAGGTCAAACAGGCTTTCCATTCTTCCGGTTGAGATTTCTTTAAACCACTGTTCGTCATTAAGAGCTTTGCGCGCTTCTTCCCATCCCTGTTCGGACATTCCCTTGCGAATTCGCACACCTATGGAGTGGGAACCAGCTGATGAACCTGCGTTCAGTCTTTCTTTACCAAGAATACGGTAACTCTCAATACTTTTTTCAGCCAATTCTAAGGCTTCCTCTCCTACCTTATTAGCTTCAGCCCCGTAAGATGTGTTGATGTATTCCAACTTTTTGTCTATCAGTTCATCCCAAATATCGTTCAATAGGCTATATTGCTCTACCATCTCGTTATAATGGGAATAGTCTGCACCGAACAGACCGTCAAGGGCAGACACAACAGATGATATTCCACTGACAGCACTCATGGCACCACCCACAATGTCACCGGACATAATTTGACCGACGCCGGCGGCTGTAGTGCCCAATCCCCCTAAAGCATTGGTAATTCCTGTTATAGCGGAATCGCTGGCACCGAATATATTGGCGATGTTAGTGCCGAACTCACCCAACGCAGAAGCAAAAGACGTTACGGCATTTCCTATATCGGTGATGCCTTGACCGACTTTCTTGGAATCGTTGCCACCCTTTTTTATGGCTTCTATCCCTTTCTCCAGGTCAGAGACGAAAGCCTGCCACGGTGATTTGCCTTTCAGCTCATCCTTTAGCCCCCTGATTGCATCCGTTACATCCTTTATGGAGATTTCACCCTTTTCTATCTTTTCAATATCCTTATCAGTGAATCCGAGTGCTTTCAATTCGTCAAGTGTGACATTCGTTCCGTCACTTTCCTTTGTACCAGACATGTACTTGACAAGTGTTTCATACTTGTCAATAATAGTCTGAATGGCAGATACCGATTTATTGCCAGCGTCTTCAAAGAGGTCTGCCATTGCCTTTGCGGAGTGACCAAACTGTTCATCCAGTTGTTCTACAGCCTGATTCTTTTCGGCTACCTTGATAGCGTATTCAGGACTATCTGTGTGCAGCTTGGCTATCTCATCATCATACTTCTGCACAAGGTTTTTTCGTTTCTCTTGATAGTTGCCAAACTCGATGAAGTATTCCTGCCAAGCCTTTTTGTCGGATTCAAACTTTTCTTTATTCAAATCGGAGATTGACTTGTCACGCTTGTTTTCTGCCTGCGAATACGAAAGGGATATTTGTACAGACTGCTCCTTTGTCAGCTTGCCACCATTAGCCTTGCTCCATTCCTGTTCTTGCTTACGGATGGCATCAAGCTCCCTCTGATAGTCCAAGTCAATCTGCTTCAACTTCCTTTCCGTGCCGTCCTCCATGAGGTTGATTTCATCCTGCTGGTTTTTCCGACGAATAGAAAGAAGTTGTTCGGCAAGTTGTTCTTGCTGTTTGAGTTGCTTGGTTACTTCTTTTGGGGATTGGTTTTCTTGTTTGGAAGACGAATCGTAAACTTTCAGTTCTTTTTCGGCTTCTTTTAGCTTTCTGACATTATCCTTGTAATTATTTACAACAGCGTCATCTATGCCTTTGAATTTTCCTGTATCCAACAATTTCTTTTGAGAAGATGCAATGGAGTTTAAAGCGGTTTCGGCTTCTTTCTTTTGTTTTTCCCAATATTTTTTATTTTTAGTCTGTTTTTCTCTTGCATATAGTATTGATTCAAGAGATTTTATAAATGAAGAAACTTCATCACGTGAGAAATCTCCTATTATATCTCCTGTAACTTTAGAAAGAGATGATTTCCATTGCGATATTGACTTTTTTAGTTCGATATCAGAAAGTTTTTTAGCTTCTTCAATACGGGCATTTATATAATCAGAATTTACGGCAGCTTGAGCTTCTTTTTGTTGTCTTTGTAATTCTTTAAGAACATCATTAGCCTCTTTGATTGCCTCTTCGCTACCCGATATTCTTAAAACATACTCTTCTTGATTCCTCACTTTCGCATTGATAGCATCAAGCCTTGCTTGATTGCTTTCAGCCTTTTTCTTGGATTGTTCCTCGTTAAGTTCTTTCTGCAATTGAATGAGGTTTGTCAAATGCCCCTCTTCATCAATATATTTTTCAATAATACCTGGATATGCCTTTTTCAATGCTTCAATTGCGCTATTACGATTTGCTGTAGCTTCCACTTCATCACTAGCAACAGAAATGAGGCGTTGAATTTCCTGCCTGTGAGCTTCTTCTTTTCGTATAGTATTCTCTTTTGAAGCATTATATCTTTCTTGAACCTCCTGCGCTTCGGTTGTCCGCTTGCTCAGTGCCCATATAGCAGATGCAGCACCAATCGCTACCGTAGCTAATAAGACATACGGATTCTTCAACATAGTAGCATTCAACAAAGCCTGAGCCTTCTGCGCCAACAATATTCTCCCACGCATAACCATTGTTGCGGCAGAATGGCCATTTTCGGCAGCAGTAACAAGCATCACTGCGGTCCGGTATGTACCATAAGTAACCACTAATCCAGCCAAGATCCTACCTACTGTTTCATAATTCTGAATCAACGAAGTTGTCATTTGAATACCGTCCATGATAACACTTTCCGACTTTGTTCCCAATTCGTTAAACACGGAATCCAAAGCATCCTGCATCATAGACAACTGACCATTGATAGTCTTTGAAGCATTCTCAGACATATTATAGAACTTACCACCTGCGGAAGTTGCATCAATGAATGCCTGTTGAACCATTTCAGCGGAAACAGCACCTTTGGACATTTCATCTTTCAAAGTTGCGATAGATTTTCCGGTCTTTTCGGAGATAATCTGTAACGGGTTGAATCCAGCGTTTATCATTTGATTCAAATCCTGCCCCATAAGTTTACCCGCTGCTGACATCTGTGAAAATGCCAAAGTCAGCGAATTGAACTTACTGGATTCCCCCATAGAAATATCACTAATGGCTTTCAAGTATTTGATAGTGTCTTCTGCTTGTATGTTAAATCCAAGCATCATCTTTTCTGCTCCAACCATATCTGACATAGTAAGTGGAGAAATCTTAGCCAGCTCCTTGATTTGCGGAATCAGTTGCCCTGCCATATCCTTTCCAACCATAGTCTCAATAGCGGTCTGCATGGATTGAAATTCTCCACGAACACGAATCATTTCAGAACCTAATGCCTTTAATACTCCAGCACCACCAATAACCGCCAATGCTTTTTTCCAAGATATAGCGATACCTTCGTTAGTTTCTACTACTTGTCTCCCATCATTCTTATAAAGTGTATATTCATCACGGAGTTTTTTTACGGAAAGACGCGCTTCGGCTTGTTGTTGGGTTAATCCAAATAAAGCCGCCTTTTCTTCATCAAGAGCTTTGCGGGCAGCATTGTATTCTTCTAACTTGCTATTTGCTGATAACGGATTCCTTTTCAATGCTATACGATAAGCATCCCCAAGTCGTTTTACATCCGCTTCAATATCCTTAACTACCGCTTTTTGAGCAAGAATCTTCTCTGTGAATCCATTCACGACCTGAGAAGCATCGAAGATTTTCCTTTTGAATCCCGTATCCATCTCTGCTCCAGCTTTGGCTGCATTAGTCACCAACTCATCCAATCTTTGGTTGGATGCAGCAAGTTGGGCATTCAAAGCCTTGAAAGCAGCAGGAGACTGCGTGCCATCCATGCTCATTAACTCCTGCTTTAATTTTGCAATTTCATTACGAAGTCTTACAACTTCTTCCCAGTCACTACCTACCTTAAAATATAATTTCGCCATATCTATTTCTTTTTCCTACGATTAGCCAATTCCTTACCACTGATTCTATTCACTTTCTGACCACCATATACTGCGTGTAATTTATCCCGTTGCATCATCAGCAGATTCCGATAAGGGATAATCTCAAACACTTCTGTATAACTCAGATGCAACGTGTCAATCAAATGGGCTATCTGCCCGAAGAACGTTGTGTTTCCTACTGTTTCGGTTTTGCTGCCAGCATCGACACGTTCCTCATCGAGCTGACACACTGAAAAGCCGAAATATCCATCATAGAGAAACAGACTTCCAAGGCATCTTTGACTTCTTCAAAAGTGCCGTTCTCCAATTCTTTGGCCAAACTATCATTCCCGCAGATGAAGCATGAAATACCTTTCAGCATATCTTCAGTAGCTTCAGTAAGCTCTTTAATAGCCTCCATGATATTATCTCCTCGCAGGGCGATATTGGAAAAATGATGAATGGCACGACAGATAACTTTAATTGTAGGCGGTTTGATGGTATAAACGATTCCACCTATCTCTACATTTTTAAAATCCAGCCCTAACAAGGCGTCAGAAACCGTTTTTGCTGCTTGATTCATATTCTTAAACTAAAAGAGGGAATGGCGCATATCCATTCCCCCGGTTATCACTCTTGTACTTTTACCAATGTTATCTCTTTTTTAAGAGTGGTATCAACTTCAGAAGGAGTGGTTTTAATATCTCCTGACTGAGTGACGTACCCCACTTTCGACACTTCATAGTGAACGGTAGCTCCAGCATTCACCTGCTTTGACTTGACCGTTACACCGTCCAGCTTTACGGTCGCATCGGAAGGAGTGGGTACAATGGTTACTGTAGTTCATGCCTGCAAAGCTTTAATCTGCCCCTCTTCGTAGTTATACTCAGAAGAAACACCTTCAATTCCCGGTTCCTGCACCAAGCCTTTTACAGCGATTGCAATTGCCTTATCCGTATTGGCTTCACGGGAAACAATACGGCATTTTGGGAAGATGAACCAGACATCATCATCGGTCAGACAGAACAATGCTTTGTTGATAATAACTTTGTCTAAAGCACGCTTCCAACCCACATCTTTAGATGTTGCCTGAATAACATCGCCCCCCATGAACGCTTTCTTTGTCTTCCAGTCATATTGTCCGATAGAGAAAGTGGGTGATACTTCTCCCGGCACATCATCGAAACGGTAATTCTTTCCCGTTAATTGGTTCTTGTACCCAGTGACGGAGGCTTCCGTTTCCTCAATCTGCCACGTTTCCCCGTGTACATTCAAAACCTCATCTTTCGCTTTGATAGCGGCTTGAATCAAAGTCTTTGCGATTTCGGGGGTAATGTCTGCCGTTACCTTATCAATATCGGCAAACAAGATTCTTTTTATTCCTACTGCTGAAATCATAATCTTATAGTTTTACATTTATTACTTCAAATAAAATTCTCACATTCACGTAATGGCATTTCAAAGCTGTATCCGCTTCCGTGCCAATTGATTCGATAGAGTAACGATAGGTTGTACCGTCATAGGTACTTACTACATCATCAAGCAGCTTGCCAGCCTTTCTTTCAAGTTCGTTAAGCCGGATTGTGTTCGCTTCATTCTCGCTTAAATTGGGTACACATAGATTCACTTCTGCGAAAGATTTCTTCCAATACTTTCCCGGCTGTTGTTTCTTCGTGTGGATAACGATTCTTTCAGAGGTCAATTCACCCGTCAGCGTTTCCCCGTTGGGTACTATGCTTATTCCGAAAGCCTTGCAATCCCGGTAGAGAATGTTTCCTATGTCGGTAGTTACTATCATTCAAATTCTTCTTTTAATCGTTTCTCCGCATATAAAGCGGCACTACTTAAAACATCAAATCCCTTAGATTCCACGAATGAAGCGTATTCCGCTTCGTTTTTCAGCGTCAAACCGTCTTTATCGACATCGTAACCATTGGACGTTCTCAAAGTGAGTGTGTGGTCTTGATAATCTCCATGTTCCTCCGCGTACTTCACGGCTTCATCGCCTACATCAATCATCTTCTTTTCGACCTCCCATTCTCCTTCATCGAAAAAGGAGTCGACATCTGAGAAATCGAAATCTACATCCATAATTCCGAGTAGTTAAAGTAGTTTGTACTCTTTACCGTGTAGACTTCGCCTTGACCTCTTACGCCATCACCATCCATGCAACGTACTTCATCGCCAGCCTTGACAGTAATTCTTTTCTCACATACTACATGATAGTTAGGGCGATATACTGAGCCGTTTTCTGACTTAAACTCCTTGGTCGTGTTATCATCACAACGGCACTTGCATACTTCCTGCCAGTATTCACCACCTGTTCCGGGAATAGGTCTGCCAAAGTCATCCTTATCCATCGGGGTGATAACTTTTACCTGCAATATGTGTGGAGCGAATATCATAAGAAAGTCACTTTAGGTTTGTTACCCAGTTCGTCTTTCAAACCGTACTGTTTACACAGAAATGAATAGTAATCCTTAATGCCTTGAATGTTCCAAGACATAGAAAAACCGCTTTCGCTGATGGAAGTGGCACGAAGCAATAGAGAGGGGATGAACTTCGCAATTGCCACCGACACCCGTGTTTGGCAATCCTCGTTCATCTCCCCCCCTCCGCTTATCTTTGCGTTCAGACATATATCGAAAAGGTCAGCCTCCGACAAGTTAACGCCGAAGGTCTGAAACTTCTGTAATATATAATCGTTTACTGTCATGCGTTCATCTCACTCAAATCGAAGTTCACAATCAGGTTCGGGTTCGCAATCTGCGGAATCCATTCGGCTGTGTATTCCAGATAGCGACCATTGCCGTCCTTGTAACCTGAAATCAGCATATCGCCATCTGCCTGAGTGTAATTACGTCCCGGTACACCATCCACAGCTTCATAAGGAGTGTGGAAGCGCATATAACCGATTTTATCCTGCGGAAGCAGGGAAATACGACCATCTGCATAAATGGGGATATTCTTACCTGTTTGGTCTACCACATAATCTTCCTTGATTTCAATAGCCGGAAGTCCGATACCTGTAAAAATGGTAGAAGCCAGTTGCGAGGTGATAAGCCCGGTAGACATATACATTTCATTGCCTGTAAGCTGCATTTTGAACTTATCTCCAAATTCACTTGAACCGATAATATTCTTGACGAATGTGCCACGGCTCATAATCATTTTCGGGAATGTACCGTAGATAGCTCTCAATTCATTAAGTGTTTGCTGCAAGTACGTGATAAAATGGTCTTTATCTTCAGTGCCCGGTTTGATGGACTTGAAGGGTAAGTCGATGTTCAGTAATTCAACACCTCCTGCGTTTTTGTCCTTATTCTTCACGCTTGCTGCTCCGGTCATCAACAGAGAGCCTACAATAATATCCATACGCTTGTGGGCTGCAAGAAGTACCTGACGATAATCGTCATAGATAAAATCCACGATTTCACGCATGGCTGCTTTCTGGTCTTCCGGTTTGGCAGCATTATACTTGTCTATCAAGTCCTGTAAATCAGACAAGCGGTCGATTGAGATTTGGTATCTATCACCCAAATAGGCGATTTCGCCATATCCCGAACCAATATTCCTACGTTCACGGATAGGCTTTTCACCATAACGGGAGTTGATGGAACCGGCCATCACACCCGTAACCTGACCAATGTAGTCTTTGAATACACGGGTAGTTGTTCTGCGGAAGTCAAGATACTGCCGCCAGTAGATAGTGTCCTTTCTCGTTTGGAGGACACGCTGAATCACTGCATTTACAATGTTCGGGTCATTAAACAATGTATGAATAGTTAGCATCATATATTCGTCCTCCTTTCTTTATTTTGCCATTATACCTGCGTTTTTCAACGCTGTCAATAATCCGTTAAAGTTTTCTACCGACACCGTACCAGATGCATCATTCACTTTGGCTGCCTGCTTTACACCTCCAAGAGCAGAAGTCGTAGCTGCTGTTAAAGTATACTTGTTAGCTTGTGCTGCAACCCCATCCAATTTGGCTTTATCTTCCTTACTCATCAAACCGTCCTGACTAGAAGAAGCCTTAGGAATTGATACAGTGTCTTTTTCTTGTTTGACATCCTGAGCATTAAACTGGAAGTGCGGCATATTCGCCTTGTCAATATCTGCGAAAGGCATTACCAGCTTGGTCGGTTCGATTTCAAACGCACGCATCAAAAGGGAAACCAATACTATGCCATCCTCTACCTGCTTCCTTTCATACAGAGCTGAATTTGCGATAACTTTGGGCGTTGTACCGTCTGCGGCTGTCGCTTCGTAAAGAACTGTTCCAGCTTCTAGATTTTCTCCAAAGTCTGCCGCTAACGTCAGCTTATCAAAAGCTTTGTCAGCCTTGTCAATAGCGTTGATTGTCGCTCCATGCGCACCGTTACCCAAGTGCATACCTTTGTAAGCCAAAGAACGTTTCTTGATTTTCAATGTGGTATTGGAGCCTGTCGTAAACTTCTCATATACTTCCACACGGATAGCCACTTGGGATGTTTTCTTCACCAAGTCAGCTGCAATCGGTGTGAATGAGGGCAAGTACGAGCCGACAACGAGGTTGGTTGTGTCCAACTTATACGGACCTCTGCGTCTGCGTCCGGTTTCTACGTCGTAGCGTTCTTCCTGCTCAACTTCCGGTTCAAGATTATACTTAAATCCTGCTGCCATAAAATCACTGTTTTTGTTGTTCTACAATTTCTTTAGTGTCGTCTGCAATCATTTTCGCAAACGCCTGAGTCTCATTCTCCAGTTCTTTTTTTGCTGTATCTGGAGGAACTACACCCTTAAAGCCGTCATTCGCAAACTCCTGCTTCAAGTCCTTGAAGTATGCGTCCAAGTCCTCATCGTCCTTAATGGCGCATCGTTTGGCGTAGTTTTCGGGAATACCATACTCCTTTGCCTTTGCCAAAATCTGCTGGCTACGTGTTGCTTGAGCCTTTTCCGTTTCAAACTGTGTTAGCTTATCAGAAAGGCTCTTGTTGGAATCAATTAAAGCTTGCGCCCATGCAGGCACATCGTCTTTATTCTCTTCCGTTTTGGTGGTTGTGGTAGTCTCGATTGGCTTACCGTCTTTAAGGTTATGTTTCTTCTCGTAGTTGGAAACTGCGGTCTTGGAAGCATCCCCGGCACGGAAATCACCATAGGAATTAAGCACGTCCGAAAAACTGACACCCTCAACAATGGAGTTTACCCTTGTCTCGTCCGTTACACCCTCTGCCTTTTTAGTGGCAATTCGGGTTAAGATAGCAGTGTCCACCCCAGCGAATTTCTGTTGTAGCCCTGCCAAAATTTGTTCTAAGATTGTCATACCGTATGAATTATTAAATTTGAAATTCAATTTGTGGAAGTAAAAATACCACCAATACAAATGATTAGTAAATATTTGAACTCCTAATTCGTGACCTTCGCGTTGATGTCACAAATACGGTATAAAAGTAAAAAGTAAGTGGGTGGAAGGGAAATAATTAGATAGGCGATATACGACAATGAAACGATTGTCGTAAAATGATATAAAAAAAGGCGTGAAACCAAATGGAACCACGCCTACAAAATTATTAATATACACTTTATATGATTTTGACTATAACTGAAAACTAATATTCAAGATTTCTTATTTCAACCTCCAATTCTTTTATTTTTTCATTTTCATCATTAAGCAAATCAGTTGATGCACAATTCAACGCTTTGGTAAGTTTATCCATATTATCTTTTTGAATATCAAAAACATGAATAAATTTATCTTTCCACTCATATATCATATTATTTCCTGCCATTTTTAGCATTGACAATTGTAGTTTATCTTTCTCTTCTACAAAAGGCAATAAAATATCAACATTAGCAAAACTCTTATGAGCGCTCTTATCCATGGTGTTCAAATACTTAATATATGCTGGTAGTATTTTATTATAGATATTCACAAACTCATTAACAACCCCGTGATAAACAATATACTCTGCACTTTTTTCTTTATTCTGAAAAAAGAATTCTATTCTCTTAAGTGCATTCAATACAGAAGATTGATAATCGTATACCTTTGCAATCAATTCAGCATTTGTTGTTTTATAATCAATATACTGTATTAACTTAATAAACTCATTGAACTCAAGTATTGATATATTACTTTCTATAATTCCTTTTAATTCTTTGTATAAAACTTTGTAATTATCTACTTTATTACGTAATGAAACAAGCTTTTGTTCTTTTACATATTCCCTTCGACTATAATTCCGCTGCATTACAACTCCAACAGATGTTGCAATAACCGACGATATTATATTACCCCATATTGTTAACCAAACTTTTTCATCACCTATAACAGGAAAAAATGATTGTAATGGTAATATGAAATTTAATAGCAATAACAATGAAGTTAATATTATTACAATCCATATCCATCCTTTCCAGTATATATGTTTCTTTCTCATATCAACATCTATTAACGGATAAACCATTATTCCAGTCTCTACCTTAAATCTCAAAAAGCTGACGTATTCACAATAGATTTATGGCAGACAGTTCCTTTGTCAATGATTGAATACCCCTCTGAATTTTCTCTAACTGCTGCCTGCGAGGTTTGTGAACTCCGGCAGCATAATGCCACAACTGGCGTTCATTGATTCCTGTAATACGGCTCAATGCAGCCTTAGTAAAGATATTACTGTAATAGTTGATAAATGTAGCAGCATCAATCTTAAACTTCAACTCAAACTCCCCAGATAACACTTCGCAGGGACTATCGTTATCTTCCAAATATAACTCGATTGCCTCCTTCATATTATCCTCCAACTCCTTCATGTCATTACCTACAGTTATGACCGGAGCACCTTCGATATAAGCACTCAAATTCTTTCCTGCATGTTCTACAATCACTTCTACTGTTTTCATATTACCTCCTTTTTAAAATTGAGAGAACAAGGGGGCTACTTTAGCCCCGCTTGTCTCAAAATGCTGTAATAAGTGCCTTTCTCAACGCCTTTGCTATTATGATTCGGTACAATAACCACTTTACCATCTTTTTCAAATTTCATGTGGCTACCTTTCTGACTCTTTAGAACAAAACCGTTTTCTTGCAACATAGTTACAACGTCTTTTACTGATTTGTAACTCATAACGCTTTGGACTTAATTACCATGCAAATATAGTAATAATACGAATATTATCAAAGCATTTATTCATTATTTTACTATGAATATAAAAATAGCGGTAACTCCGAAGAATTACCGCTAACCATTCTATTTTTCTTATACTAAAATTATAAACCTCGTAATTTTTCTGACTAAGAAGCGCTTTCCCGTTCTTTTTTTCTTATTTCTGCATTCTTTTCCGCTTGTTCCTCTTTGATTTCTGCAAGTTCCTCTTCTACATGTATTAATTTTTCCTATTATATATCTCTTTAATTTTCCCCTCTGCAAACTTATTTATATCAGAAGAAGTACATCCTGATTCGTTAAAAAAATCACTTAGGTCAAAATAAATCTCCTTGTGGTTATTTCCTTTCGATATACATATTATATCAAAAGGTATTGATTTATTCCCATCCAATGTTATATCTCTCAGCTTTTGCATGCCCCAACTATAATCAGGATAGTATTTATTTATCCATTCTCTTTCAGAATGTACTCCCAAAACATGTGTTATTGCATGGATTTTAACAATATCAAAATGTTGGCTTCGAAGCATTATTTCAAAAGTTATTGTCTCATCTTTATATTTAATTACAAATTCTTCTTTTTTGAAGGCTCCCTTTATTAAGTCATAAATCTGTTTTATTCCATCTCTTAATGAAGGAATAAACCCTATTACTACAGCTGCTACAACAATGGTAGCTATAATCCAATTATCTAAAAAGAAATTGATAATAGTGTCGTATTTTGTAGTTGTCTCCATAATCATAACCTTTCAGCTAAATCCTTAACATCTTCCGCAGACTTTACCTCATGCACGGTATCACCCACTTTTACGAAGCCGATAACATTACTGGCATTCGGCTTTTCAAATAGTTCGGCAATAGGAACATTTAATGTATTCGCAATCTTTTCTAATGTTTGCAACTGCGGATATTCCCCTCGTAAAGTCTTATTCAGACTTATATCAGATATTCCCATTTTTTCTGCTAACTCTTTTTGAGTTATACCTTGCCCTTGACAAAGTTCTTTTATCCTTGTTCTAAAGTCCATAATACTATATAGTTTTATTCGGCAAAAATAGATATTTATACCACATAATACAATTATATGACTAAAATAAATCTACTTAGTTTTATTTTTAACATTATTTATTGCTTTAGATGTTGCAGTATTAAACTAATTAGTTTTACTTTGCAATATCAAATTAAACGAAGTAGTATAATTTAAAACATATAAGAGTATGAGCACAACATTTAAAAGTCAGATGAAAGAGGTTATGCAGATGGCATGGTCTTTTGTTCGCAAGAACGGTTACAGCATGAGCGAAGCATTGAAATGCGCATGGGCTAATTTGAAGCTCAAAGCAGCTTTGAAAGTGAAGATAGTAGAGTTCTACTTCAAGAAAACCGACGGTACGTTACGCCAAGCCTTTGGAACTTTAATGAGTGACAGAGTACCCGAAACAAAAGGTACAAAGAAAACGGCTGATAATTGCCAGGTGTACTTTGACACTGAAAAAGAAGAATGGCGTTGTTTCAAGAAATGCAACCTTGTTAAAATCGCATAATAACAGTGGTAAACGAAATTAAGTATAAACACATAAATATAACGAATATGAAAACAGAAGAATTAGTAATTGACATGAATAACCTTTATGTACAAGGATTAATCAAAGTGATAAACGACTTTATGCTTGAAGAGGCAAGCGGTTGTATTTTTACAGAAGACCGTTTGAAAAGCAATATTGAGAAGCTGAAAGACGTATTTCCAGAAGAACGCAAACGGATGGTAATAGCAGGGCGTGCACCAATGTGCTCGTCACCGACTTCGGGCTTGTATAAGCTGATATTTAAAAGCTAACCATACACGATTACTCAAAAGGCAACCTTAGCACGACTTTAAAGGCTGCCTTTATTATTCACTCTTAAATGAAATAATTATGGATGAAATTTGGAAAGACATTGAAGGGTATGAAGGATTGTACCAAGTATCGAATTTAGGTAGAGTAAAGGCATTACCTAAATATTGCTTTAACGGTTCGGTAGATTGGTTGATGAAAGAACATATCTTAAAACCATTAAAAATACATAGTTATACATACGTTTGTTTATACAAGAACAAAAAATATAAGCGAAAAGCCATTCATCGATTAGTAGCATTAGCTTTTATTCCCAACCCAAGTAATAAGCCAGACATTGACCACATAAACGCTATTAAAAACGATAATAGAGCTGTAAATTTGCATTGGGTTGTAAGTTTCCAATTTTAGGGTAGCCCCTTTTAGACGGGTG
>UMER01003528.1_pt1 | contig 17125 bp, 16 predicted proteins | sample 1964801 | NCBI WGS metagenome assembly UMER01 (sample SAMEA4836025, study PRJEB28245) | human gut metagenome | biome: gut microbiome; material: fecal sample | place: Denmark | collected 2008 | reverse complement strand
GAGCTGCCCCCCGGCCTCGCCGCCTATACGGACGGTGCCGTGCGGGAGTCGGTGCGCCACATCGTGGGCGTCCAGCTGCGCAACCTCGCCACCGTGGGCGGCAGCATTTACAGCCGCTTCGGTTTCTCCGACGTGCTCACCATGTTCCTCGTGCTGAACGCTTCCGTAGAGCTTTATAAGGGGGGCGTCGTGCCGCTTGCTGAGTACGCCCAGCGCCCCTACGACCGGGACATCCTCGTGGGTGTCCTCGTGCCGAAGGAAAACGCCCGCTTTGTCTACCAGTCGGTGCGCAACAGCCAGACGGACTTCCCGGTGCTGACCTGCGCCGCCGCAAAATTGGCGGACGGCAGCATCCGCGCCGCCATCGGTGCGCGTCCGGGCAAGGCCGTGCTCTACACCGCAGTGCCTGAGGCGGGGGAGACCGCCGAGGAATTTGCTGCCCGCTTTGCCGCCGAGGTAAAGGCCGACATCAAGACCGAAAGCAATCTTCGCGGCGGCGCCGAATACCGCCGCCATCTGGCCGGCGTGCTGACGAAACGCGCCGTCTGCCGTCTGGAAGGCTGAGGAGGACACCATGCAGATAACACTTACATTGAACGATAAAAAGCTTACCGCCGACGTGGCCCCCGACGCTCTGCTCATCGACTTCGTGCGCAGCCACGGCTGTCTGAGCGTCAAGCGGGGCTGTGAGACGTCCAACTGCGGCCTCTGCACGGTCTTTCTCGACGACAAGCCGGTGCTGTCCTGCTCCGTTCTCGCGGCCCGCGCGGATGGCCATAAAGTGACCACGCTGGAGGGTCTGCAGGACGAAGCCGCCGAGTTCGGGGCTTTCATCGCGGATCAGGGCGCAGAGCAGTGCGGCTTCTGCAACCCGGGCTTCATCATGAACGCCCTCGCCCTCTTCCGGGAAAAGGAGTACCCCACCGACGAGGAAATAAAAGAGTATCTTTCCGGCAATCTCTGCCGCTGCTCTGGTTATGAGGGTCAGCTGCGGGGCATCCAGAACTTCCTCGCGTGGAAAAAGGCGAAAAAGGAGGCGGCAGAATGAACACAGTCAACAAACCCTTCCGCAAGAAGGATGCCATGCAGCTGGTGACGGGCCAGCCCGTCTATATGGACGACCTCGTCCCCGCCGACTGCCTCATCGTGAAGCTCCTGCGCTCTCCCCACGCCAACGCCATCGTGAAGAGCATCAATACTGCTGCGGCGAAGAAGGTGCCGGGCATTGAGGCCGTCTTCACCTGGGAGGACGTGCCGCAGGATGCCCGCCGCTACACTCAGGCCGGCCAGACTTACCCCGAGGCCAGCCCCTATGACCGCCTTCTCATCGACCGCCACGTCCGCTTTGTGGGCGACGTGGTGGCCATCGTGGCAGGCAAAGACGATGAATGCGTCGATAAGGCGCTGAAAATGATAAAGGTCGAGTATGAGGTGCTGGAACCTGTGCTGGACTACCACACCGCCAAGGATAACCCCATCCTCGTCCATCCGGAAGACAACTGGGAGAGCCTCTGCCCTGTGGGGGGCGATAACAAGCGCAACCTCTGCGCCCACGACGAGTGCGGCAGCGGCGACATCGACGCCGTGCTGGCCGACTGCGATGTGGTCATCGACCATGTCTACCATACCAAAGCCTGCCAGCAGGCCATGATGGAGACCTTCCGCACCTATTGCAGCATCGACCTCTATGGCCGGCTGAACGTCCTGAGCTCGACACAAATCGTCTTCCACGCCCGCCGCATCATTGCAAACGCGCTCCACATCCCGAAGTCCATGGTGCGTGTGACGAAGCCCCGCATCGGCGGCGGCTTCGGCGCGAAGCAGACGGCTGTCTGCGAGGTCTACCCGGCCTTCGTGACCTGGAAGACCAAAAAGCCCTCGAAGCTCATCTTCACCCGGGAGGAGAGCCAGACCGCCTCCACGCCCCGCCATGAGATGGAGATCCATCTTCGCCTCGGCGCCAACAAGGATGGCCGCATCCGGGGCCTCGACCTCTACACCCTCTCCAACACCGGCGCTTATGGCGAGCACGGCCCCACGACGGTGGGCCTTTCGGGACATAAATCCATCCCGCTCTATAGCAGCGCTGAGGCTTTCCGCTTTACCTATGATGTGGTCTATACCAACCATATGTCGGCGGGCGCATACCGCGGCTACGGCGCGACCCAGGGCCTGTTCGCGGTGGAATCCGCCGTCAACGAGCTGGCCGCGAAGCTCCACATGGACCCCTTCAAGCTCCGAGAAATGAACATCGTCCACGAGGGCGACGTCATGCCCGCCTACTACGGCGCGGTGAACACCAGCTGCGCCCTCGACCGCTGCCTTGCAAAGGTCCACGAGATGATAAACTGGGACGAAAAGTATCCCCGCCGCGACATGGGCAACGGGAAGATCCGTGCCGTCGGCATGGGCATGGCGATGCAGGGCTCCGGCATCTCGGGCATGGACGTGGGCAGCGCGACCCTGAAGGTCAACGACGAGGGCTTCTACACCCTGCTCATCGGTGCCGCCGATATGGGTACCGGCTGCGACACCACGCTGGCCCAAATTGCTGCCGAGGTGCTGGAATGCGGCCTCGACAATATCACGGTCTTTGGTGCGGACACCGACACCTCGCCCTACGATTCCGGCTCCTACGCGTCCAGCACCACCTACATCACCGGCAAAGCCGTCGAGAAGTGCGCGCTGAAGCTGCGGAGCCAGATCTGCAAGCTGGGCGCACAGCTGCTGGACTGCAGCGAAAATGACGTGGAATTTGACGGTAAAACGGTATTTATCTCGGATGACCCGTCTGAATCTGTCTCGCTGGGTGATATTGCCACGGCCTCCATGTTCGGCCACGACATCCCGCTGGAAGTCACCGAGACCCATATGTCGCCCCTGTCGCCTCCGCCCTACATGGTGGGCGCGGCCGAGGTGGAGGTGGACACCGAGACCGGCGAAGTAAAGCTGCTGGAATTTGACGCCTGCGTGGACTGCGGCACCCCCATCAACCCGAACCTCACCCGGGTGCAGGCCGAGGGCGGCATTTTGCAGGGCATCGGCATGACCCTCACCGAGAACGTCACCTACGACCAGCGCGGCTGGCCCATGGAGAATTCGCTCATGCAGTATAAGCTCCCCACCCGCGTGGACGTGGGCAAGGTCCGGGTCGAGTTCGAGAACAGCTACGAGCCCAACGGCCCGTTTGGTGCGAAATCCATCGGTGAAGTGGTCATCAACACGCCGCTTCCCGCCATCTCGGACGCCATCTGCAACGCCATCGGCACCCGCTTCTACGAGCTGCCCATCACGCCCGAAAAAATCGCAATGGCAGTGGCCGAAACAGAGGGTGCGGTCTGATGACCGGCCTCGAGGCTCTGCCATTCCTCGGAGAAACTGGACACGTTATTTCTCTGGTGGGCGGCGGCGGGAAGACAACATTGCTCTATGCGCTGGCCCGCCATTATTCGGCGCAGGGACAGCGGGTGCTCGTCTCCACCACGACCCACATCCAGCGTCCGGACGCGAACTACGCCACTGATGAGGCGGCGCGGGACGCCCTCTGGCAGGCTGGCACCTACGCCGCGGCGGGGGTGCCTGCCGAAGGCGGGAAGCTGACCATGCCGCCCTATCTGGACGACTGGATGGCCGAGGCCGACACTGTTTTGCTTGAGGCGGACGGCGCGAAGCGCCATCCCTGCAAGGCCCCGGCCGCTCATGAGCCGGTGCTCCTGCGGTCAAGCGACATCGTGCTGGCGGCAGCCGGGCTGTCGGCGGTGGGAAAACCACTGCAAGACGTCTGCTTCCGCCTCGAAGCGGCCTGCACCCTGCTGGCCGTGCCGCCCGAAACGCCCCTGACGCCCGCTCTGCTGGCAAAGCTGTTGGCAGACGATGCGGGCGGGAGAAAAAGCGTCGGCACGCGGAAATTCTACGCCGTCCTCAACCAGGCCGACGACGAGGCCCGCCGTGCGGCAGGGGAACAGACACTTGCCATCCTGAAAGAAACTTACGAGGTGACAGGATATTTGACACACTTCGAGGAAGGGGAGAGAGCCTGATGGCAAAAGAGGATAAAATCGTCTTCTGCACGGGCGGCGGCTGTACCGCCAAGCTCGGCGCGGGCGTGCTGAGCCATATTCTGGAAAAGCTGCCCCGGGGTGAGAAAGACCCCGACCTTCTCGTGGGCTACGACAGCCGGGACGATGCGGCCGTCTACCGCATCACCGACGACATCGCGCTGGTGCAGACGGTGGACTTCTTCCCGCCGATGGTGGATGACCCCTACACCTTCGGCCAGATCGCGGCGGCAAACGCTCTCAGCGACATTTACGCTATGGGCGGCGAGGTGAAGACTGCACTGAACCTCGTCTGCTTCCCCGAGAGCATGGATCTGAACATCCTCGGCGAGATCCTGCGCGGCGGCGCAGAAAAAGTGGCCGAGGCGGGGGGCATCCTTGCGGGAGGCCACTCCATCGCCGACACCGGTGTGAAGTACGGCCTGTCTGTCACCGGTCTCGTGGACCCCCGCCGCCTCACGGCCAATGATACGGGAAAGCCCGGCGATAAGCTCATCCTCACCAAGGCGCTGGGGGTGGGCCTCATCTGCACGGCCAACCGCGTGGGCGAAGCTGCCCCCGGCGCCATGGACGCCGCCGTGGCCTCCATGACGACCCTGAACAAGTCTGCTGCCGAGATAAGTCGAAGCTATGATGTTCACGCGGCCACGGATGTGACCGGGTTCAGCTTCCTCGGCCACCTCCACGAGATGATGGGCGGGCGGCTGTCCTGCCGTATCGACGGCAGCGCTGTGCCGGTCCTGCCGGGTGCGTGGCAGGCCGCTGACGACTGCCTTTATACCGCCGCCGGTCAGCGCAACCGAAACCACACCGGGCCTTTCGTCCAGTTCGAAAATGTGCCGTTTGCCATGCAGGAAATTTTGTTCGACCCCCAGACCTCGGGTGGACTGCTGCTTGCCGTGGCTTCGAAAGAGGCTGAAAGCCTCCGGGACAAGCTGCAAAAAGCCAGCCTCCCCGCACAAATCGTGGGAGAAATCACAGAGAAGCAGGACACCGAAATAGTTGTGTCCTATCCTGAATAAAACATACGATAGAGAGGGAAAACTATGCGGAAAGTTGATGCCAGAGGGGACGCCTGCCCGCTGCCTGTAGTGAAGGCAAAGAAAGCGATTGCTGAACTAAATGGCGCAGGCGAAGTCGAAGTGCTCGTGGACAACGAGATCGCTGTCCAGAACCTCACCAAAATGGCCCAGCAGAAAGGCTACCGGTCTGCCGCCGAAAAGCTGGCCGAGCGGGAATACCGCGTCCTGTTCACCGTGGGTGAGCCTGCGGCAGAAGAAGAGGAAGCTCCGGCCTGCGCCCCTGACGCCCGCACCGATACGGTGGTGGTCATCGCGTCCGACAAGATGGGCGAGGGTGCTGAGGAGCTGGGCAAGACCCTGCTGAAGGCTTTTATCTTCTCGCTGACCCAGCAGGACAAGCTGCCCAAGACCATCCTCCTCTATAACGGCGGTGCGCACCTCACCTGCGAGGGTTCGCCCATGCTGGACGACCTCAAGGCGCTGGAGGCTGAGGGCGTTGAGATCCTCACCTGCGGCACCTGCCTGAACTTCTACGGCCTGACCGAGAAGCTGGCCGTGGGCGGCGTGACGAATATGTACGTTATCGCCGAGAAGATGCTGAACGCCGGGAACGTGGTCAAGCCGTGATCTACCTCGACAACGCCGCCACCACCCTGCAAAAGCCGCCCTGCGTGGGCCAGGCTATGCTGGATGCACTGGAACATGCGGGCAATCCGGGCCGCGGGGCGCATGAGCCGACCCTTCACGCGGCCCGTATCGTCTACCATGCCCGTGAGACACTTGCAACACTTCTCCATGCGGAAAGCCCGGACTGCATTGCTTTCACGGCCAACGTGACCCAGGCGCTCAACACAGCGCTCTGCGGCCTCGTCCGCCCCGGCGACCATGTTATCACAACGGTCTGCGAGCACAACTCAGTGCTGCGGCCGCTCTATCGCCTGCGGGAGCAGGGGGCAGAAGTGAGTTTTGTGGAGGTGGACGACACCGGGTGGCTGCGGTATGAGCAGTTCGAAAAATTTCTCCGCCCCAATACCCGTCTTGTCGTGGTGACGCACGCTTCCAACGTCACAGGCGATCTTACGGACCTTGCATTCGTCTCCGCTTTTGCAAAAAAACACGGTCTTACGCTGGTCGTGGACGCAGCCCAGACTGCGGGCGCACGGCCCATCGACGTGCAGGCGCTGGGGGTGGATGTTCTCTGTTTCACCGGACACAAGGCGCTGCTGGGTCCGCAGGGGACCGGCGGGCTGTATGTCCGCCCCGGGCTGACCATGGCCCCCCTTGTGGTGGGCGGCAGCGGTATCCACAGCTTCGACGAAACACATCCCTCTCAGATGCCCACAGCGCTGGAAGCGGGGACGCTGAATGTTCCCGGCCTCGCGGGCCTCGGGGCAGGTGTGGAGTGGATACTTTCGCAGGGCGTCGAAGCTCTGCATGAAAAAGAAGCGGCTCTGACACGCCTGTTCTATGAGAAAATCGTCCATGCTCCCGACGTGAAAATCTACGGCAGTTTCGACGAAACAGACCGCGCGCCCATCGTTTCCCTGAACTTCGGGGATGAGGACGCCGCCCGTGCTGCCGACATCCTCTGGGAGGACTACGGCATCTGTGTCCGGGCGGGCGCTCATTGTGCGCCCCTCATCCACAAAGCCCTCGGCACCGTGGAGCAGGGGATGGTGCGGTTCAGCTTCTCCCACCAGAACACAGAGACCGAGGTGCTCAGAGCCGCCGAGGCGGTCTGTGAGCTGGCCGAGGAGGGTTGATATGCGCCGCAAAAGACAATACATCGTTCTTTCATTTGCTTCTACGGCCCGCGCGATGGGCTGGGAGAAAGAGTGTGCCGCCCGGGGCATCCCGGGGCGGCTCATCCCGCTGCCCGGTGAGATTACGGCAGGCTGCGGCCTCGGCTGGCGGATGCTGCCCGAGGACTGGCAGGCGTGGCAGTCTCAGCTGAACGATGCGGGCTACGATGCTGCCACACCGGTGGAGCAATAAACCATAATGGAGAAATTCTATGTCGATTCGTGAGTTTTTGGACGCCTTGCGCAGCACACAGGGGCAGCATGCGCTGGCCTCCGTACTGGAAGGGCCGGAAAGCGGAGAGCGGCTTCTTCTTTGTGAAGGCGTGCCCGTCTGGCCCGCAAGACCGGAGGGGCTGCTGGCCCGGAATCTCCCGGCGCTGGCCGGGTGTGGTGCAAGCGGCATCCTGACTCTGGAAAATAAGCGGATCTTCGTGGAGAAATTCGGAGGCGCGCCCCGGCTCGTCATCTGCGGCGGAGGCCATGTGGCCGAGTCCGTCGTCCGGCTGGCTGTCATGCTGGGCCTGCCCGTCACCGGTCTCGAGGAGCGGCCGTATTACGCTGACGCCCTTCGCCGCGCCGGGGCCGAAAAGGTCCTCTGTGGTCCTTATGCCGAAAATCTCACCCAGGTGGAGGGCAGTGCGGAGACCTGCTTTGTTGTCGCCACCCGCGCCCACTCCTTCGACGTGGAGTGCCTTACCGGAATATACAAGAAACGATTTGCCTACGTTGGTATGCTGGGCAGCCGAAGCCGGTCGGCCCTTGTCCGCCGCCAGCTCATCGAGGCCGGAACTGCCCCGGAAAAGGCCGAAGAACTCCACGCCCCCATTGGTCTGGCCATCAAGGCGCAGACAGCGCAGGAAATCGCACTATCCATCCTCGCGGAGATCGTTGAGGTGAAAAATGGCCGTCAGCAGACGGAAGGCTTCCCGCCCGCGCTGCTGAATGCGCTGGATGCCTGCACGGGACAGGGGAAGGCTCCTGTTCTCGTGACCATCGTTTCCCGCCACGGTTCGACCCCCCGGGAGGTGGGCGCAAAGATGCTGGTGCTGCCGGACGGCAGGTCCGTGGGCAGTGTGGGCGGCGGCATTATGGAATACCGTGTGCAGCAGCTTGCATCAAAAATGCAGGCAGGCGAGGCAGCGCCCTGCCAGCTGGCAGAGTATTCGGCCAGCGCGAAAGAGGACGATGCGGCGCTGGCTGCCTGCGGCGGCTCGATGAACGTGTTCCTGCAGCTGCTCAAGGAGGAAGAAAATAATGAAGCGTGATGACGTCATCCTGGTGCGCGGCGGCGGCGACCTCGCCACCGGCACCATCCATCGGCTGTGGTCGGCGGGATTGAAGGTGCTCGTGCTCGAGGCAGAGCATCCTGCCGCCATCCGCCGCCAGGTCTCGGTAAGTGAGGCCGTGTATGAGGGCGGGGCTGTCGTGGAGGGAATGCGCGCTGCCCTTGTAAAAACGCTGGATGAGGCCGTTGTGGTCTGGCATCGCGGCGATGTGCCGGTGATGGTGGACCCGAAAGGGGAGCTCATCCCGCAGGTGCGGCCTGCCGCGCTCGTTGATGCCATCCTTGCAAAGAAAAATCTCGGAACGACGCGGGATATGGCTCCGCTGACCATCGCGCTCGGCCCGGGCTTTACCGCCGGTGTGGATGTCGATTTCGTGGTGGAGACCAAGCGCGGCCACCGTCTGGGCCGTATCATCCGGGAGGGTGCGGCCATCCCCAACACGGGCGTCCCCGGAGTCATCGGCGGCTATGGCGCTGAGCGTGTCATCCACGCAGAAAAGGCCGGTATCTTCCGGAATGTGTGCGCCATCGGAGATCTTGTGTCGGCGGGTGAAACGATCGCGGAGATCGAAACGCCGGACGGCATCCGCACTCCGGTGACGACCCGCATTGCGGGCATCCTGCGCGGCCTGCTGCGGGATGGCTACCCCGTCACGCCCGGCTTCAAGGTGGCTGACGTGGACCCCCGCCGGGAGGAGTTGGAAAACTGCTTCCTCATCTCCGATAAGGCACGCTGCATCGCGGGAAGTGTGCTGGAGCTGATTGCGGCAAATCTGTGGAAATAATAAAAAGGGAAGAGGCTGCCTTGGGCAGTCCCTTCCCTTTTTTACATCAAATATCCAAGTCGGTAATCCCCGAGACACACCCGAAGTGCGCCCCACGTCGAGGAGAACTCGATGCCGTGAGCCCGGAGCTTCCCGGTATCCATCGCAAGGTTGCGGGTAAGATCGGATTCCTCGATCTTCACATCCACCTGCAGTAAATTGGCGAAGCATCGCGCAGTCTCGACCATATCTCCGTCGCACTCGCTGCCGAAGTTGTAGACGCCGCCGGGCAGCTCCATCGCAGGGACGAGGTTCTCGATGACCTCCCGCACATAGCTCACGCCCCGGTAGTCATTGCGCGAAAAGTGCAGCACTTCACCGGTCTTTGCCGCTTTCAGGATGTTCAGCGGCAGGTTGCCCCGGATGGGCAGATGATAGCTCGGGAGGTCGTACATCCAGGGCAGACGGAGCGCCACAGCATCCGGGCAGCGGGCCAGCACCCGGGCCTCGGCCTCGAGCTTGTGCTGTCCATAGACGTTGGAAGGGGAGAGGGGCAGCGTCTCCGCCAGCGCCCCCCGCTGCGTCACGCCCGCATACACCTGGTCGGAGCTGCAGGAGAGCAGCTTTGCGCCCACCTCCTCCGCTCCCTTCGCCACCCACTCGGGCAGCAGGACGTTGGCGCGGAAGGAGTCCTCCGGCTCCTGCTGGCAGTATTGGGTGTTGGAGAGGGCCGCTGTGTGGACGATGACGTCCGGGTGCTCCTTCAAAATGAAGCGCAGCACCGCGCTTTCGTCGGCAGTGCGCAGGGTGTCGGACGGGAAGGCGCAGAGCGCAAACTGCCCCCGCCACATATCGAGGATGCGCGCGCCCACAAAGCCGCCTGCGCCGGTCACAAGAACTCGTTTCATAGGGCAGTCACCTCAGTGAACAAGGAAAAGTTCCAGCACGAAGACGACGGCGCAGCAGGCCACCGACACCTGGAACAGGCTGGCCCCGAACCATGCCGCCGCAATGCCCACCACCAGCGCCACCGCACCAGCTGCCGGACTCTGGGTGGCGTTGACGATGGCCGGGAAGGTCATGACCGCCAGAGTGACGTAAGGGACGTAGCACAAGAACGACTGGATGAACCGGTTTTTGATGGGCTTCCGGATGAGGGTCAGCGGCAGGATGCGGATGGTGTAGGATACGGCGAACATCACTGCGATGTAAAGCCAGTTGCTGCGAATCATTGTTCAGCCTCCTCACTCTGGGTCTTGACGGGGAATAACAGCGCACCTGCGCAGGAAATGGCCACTGTCAGGATGATGGTGCGGGTGCCGTCCGACAGGGCGGAGATGCCCGGCAGATAGGTGCAGGCAAAGCTCAGCGCAAAGCTGATGGCCACCAGCGCGGCCACGATCTTATCCTTCCGGGCCGGAGGAATGATGATGGCGAGGAACATGCCGTAGAGCGCCACGCTCAGTGCGCTGACGGCCCGCAGAGGCAGCAGGTTGCCCGCGATGATGCCCAGCGCCGTACCCGAAGCCCACGCCGGCGCGGCCAGCGCGATGGCACCGTAGGTGTAGAAGGGGTTCAGGTAGCCCGGCCGGGCGATGGTGATGCCGAACAGCTCGTCAGTGACGTCATAGCCGATGATGAGCCGGTGGAAAAACGGCGTGCCGGGAGCGAACCGCTGGGCCAGCGCACAACTCATCAGCAGATAGCGGGCGTTGGCGATGAGGGTGATGATGGCTACCTCGAGATAGGTCGCGCCGCTGGCAATGAGGGCAAAGGCGGCGTACTCGCCCGCCGAAGCATTGTTGAGCAGGCTGGCCACGAAGCCCTGCAAAGGTGTAAAGCCCGCTGTCCGGGCCGCGATGCCCAGCGAGAACGACACCGCAAAATACCCCAGCGCGATCGGCACACCGTCCCGCATCCCCTCGCAGAACACCTTGCGGCTGAAAGCGTAGGGCTTGGCGGGCTGTGCGGAGCAGAGAGTCTGGTTCGACGACTCATGCGTAGTTTCCATGAGAAAAGCTCCTTTCCAATTTCAAACACAAACCCTATTATAGCATAGTTTGAGAGAAAATGACATCGCTCAGAAACGAAAAAACCACAGCTTTCACCCCTGAAAGCTGTGGCATTTTCAAGATGGACTGCTTACCGGAACAGCTTACGGCCAGCCCAGATGCAGACACAGGCGCCGATGACAGAGACGATGATCTCACCCACGAGGCCGGTAGCGGACAGGCCCACGAGGCCGAAGAGGATGCCGCCCACAAAGCTGCCCAGGATGCCCAGCACGATGTTGCGCAGGGCGCTGGTCTCACTGCCCATGATGCGGCCTGCGATGGAACCGGCCAGCGCACCGATGAGAAAGCTGAAGATAAAACCAAACATAAGAAAAACCTCCTGAAATATGTAAAATCAGACGTTGGATGCTTCCTCCCGTGCGCAGCGGCAGATGTCCGAAAGACAGCATTTTTCGCACTCCGGCTTCCGGGCATTGCAGACGGCCCGGCCATGCATCACGAAACGGTGGCACAGATCACTGCCCTCTTCGGGCGGGACGATCTTCCAGAGCGCCATCTCCACCTTCTGCGGTTCCTTGATGCCGTCCACAAGGCCGATCTTGTTGCACAGGCGGATGCAGTGGGTGTCGGTGACGATGGCGGGCTTGCCGAACACGTCGCCCATGATGAGGTTCGCGCTCTTGCGGCCCACGCCGGGCAGTGCCAGCAGTTCCTCAAAGGTCGTAGGCACCTTGCAGTCGTACTTGTCCCGCAGCATCCGCATACAGGCTGAGATGTCCCGGGCCTTGCTGCGGCCCAGCCCGCAGGGTTTGACGATGGCTTCGATGTCCTCGGGCTCTGCCTCGGCCAGCGCGGCCACCGACGGATATTTTGCAAACAGGTCCTGCACCACGATATTCACCCGGGCGTCGGTACACTGGGCCGCCAGCCGGACGCTCACCAGCAGCTGCCAGGCGTGGTCGTAGTCCAGCGTGCAGCCTGCGTCGGGATACTCCGCCTTGAGCCGCCGGATGACCTCCAGAGCCAGCTCTTTTTTGGCCGTCAGGTCTTCGGCGGAGATGTTTTTTCCGCGCATACATTTCCCCTCGTTTCTTGATTGGAATGGCACAAGCATATCATGTTTTGCGAAATTTGTAAATGCTTTGCCGTTTATCTGAGAATCATTTTCATTATTTCTCTTGCCGCGGCGTGCAAAATGCGCTATACTATCAAAGAGAAGGATTCTCATGATCATTTTTGGAGGGAAGACCTATGAACGAACCGCTGGCGCAGCGTCTGCGCCCCAAAACGCTGGCCGATGTCTGCGGCCAGCAGCATCTTCTGGCCGAGGGACAGGTGTTCCGCCGTACCATCGAGAGTGGTCGTATCCCCAACATGATCTTCTACGGCCCCTCCGGCACGGGCAAGACCACCGTTGCCCGCATCATCGCCGAGAACAGCGGCATGACCCTCCATAAGCTCAACGGCACTTCCTGCGGCACCGGCGACATCAAAGCAGTGCTGAAGGACATCGGCACGCTGGCCGGGGCAGGGGGCATCCTGCTCTACCTCGACGAGATACAATATCTCAACAAAAAGCAGCAGCAGAGCCTTCTGGAGTGCATCGAGGACGGTTCTGTCACCCTCATTGCCTCCACCACCGAGAACCCCTACTTTTACATCTATAATGCACTGCTGTCCCGCTGTACGGTATTTGAGTTCAAGTCCCTCTCCGCCGCCGACGTGGAGCGGGGCATCCGCAACGCCCTGAAAAAGCTCTCGGAGTCGGAATCACAGCCTGTCGTGATGGACGAGGACGCCTGCGCCTACCTCGCCGAGAGTGCGGGCGGCGACCTGCGCAAGGCGCTGGGCTGTCTCGATTTCGTGGTGACGGCGGCCCCCGTGGACGAAACCGGAAAGCACATCACCCTCGAGATGATACAGCAGGTCACCCGCCGCACGGCCATGCGGTACGACCGGGACGGCGACGACCACTACGACATCGTGTCGGCCTACCAGAAGTCCATGCGCGGCTCCGACCCCAACGCCGCCCTCCACTATCTGGCCCGTCTGCTGGAAGCGGGCGACCTGCCCTCGGCCTGCCGCCGGTTGATGGTCTGCGCCTGTGAGGACGTGGGCCTTGCATACCCGCAGATCATCCCCATCGTCAAGGCGGCAGTGGACGCAGCCAACATGGTGGGTCTGCCGGAAGCCCGGCTCCCGCTGGCCGATGCCGTCATTCTCGTGGCAACCAGCCCGAAATCCAACAGCGCCCACGACGCCATCAATGCGGCCATCGCCGATGTGCAGGCGGGGCGCACCGGCCCCATCCCGCGCCAGCTGCAGAACAAGCACTTCGACGGCGAGGATGCTGCCGTCAAGGGCCAGAACTACAAGTACGCCCACGACTATGAGAATCACTGGGTGGACCAGCAATATCTGCCCGACCTGCTCAAGGACGTGAAATACTATACGTTCGGCGACAACCGCGCCGAACAGGCCGCCCGGGCCTACTGGGCGAAGATCAAGGGGGAAGACAAGCTCTGAACCCGGCCTTTATCCCGATACACACCCCATCAGAAAAAGGAGAAAGACCATGCGTTATTCCAAACAGCGCGAGCTGGTACTGCAGAAAGTGGAGCAGCTCTGCGACCACCCTACTGCCGAGGAGATTTTCGGCCTCGCAGTCAGAGAATGTCCCGGCCTGAGCCTTGGTACCGTCTACCGCAACCTCAACAGCCTCGTAGATGCAGGCCGCGTCCGCCGCGTCTCCATCCCGGGCAAGGCTGACCGTTTCGACCACACTCTGGGCTGGCACAGCCACCTCTACTGCAACTGCTGCGGCAGAGTCGTGGACGCCGACGTGGACGAAAAGCAGGTGATGAAGCTGGTGCGCAACCAGAAGGGCGTCGTGCAGGACTGCGCCGTGGTGCTGTTCGGCCTGTGCGAGGCGTGCGCCGGCAAGCAGGCTCAGTAAAAATAAGCTCTTGCCCTCCAAGGCCAAAAAGGGTATACTATAAAGAGCTTTCTTTATAGTATCAGTATGTCTGCTGCCGGAGGTGTGACCCCGGAGGCAGAGAAGGATGGTTTCATTGGAGTACATAGCATTTGAACATAACAACGCGGCGGCAGAGCTGGTCAAGCTGGCCTATGACACCCCGCCGCTGGCCTTCGTCCACAGCTACGGCTGCCAGCAGAATGTCAACGACGGCGAGCGCATCAAGGGCGTGCTGATGGACATCGGCTACGGCCTGTGTGACAAGCCTGAGGACGCCGACCTCATCCTTTTCAACACCTGCGCCGTCCGTGAGCACGCCGAGCAGCGTGTCTTCGGCAACGTGGGCGCCCTCAAGGGCCTGAAAGAGAAGAAGCACGGCCTCATCATCGGCCTCTGCGGCTGTATGGCCAACCAGAAGCACGTTGTGGAAAAGCTGCGCCAGAGCTACCCCTACGTAGACCTCGTGTTCGGCGTGGACGGCATCGACACGCTGCCCCAGCTCATCGCCCAGAAATTGCACAAGCACAAGCGGGTGCTCATGGAGCCGGCTCAGCGCCCCGTCATCGTGGAGAATATCCCCATCCGCCGCGAGAGCGAGTTCCGTGCCTGGCTGCCCATCATGTATGGCTGTGACAACTTCTGCACCTACTGCATCGTGCCTTACGTCCGCGGCCGCGAAAAGAGCCGCAAGCCCGGCGACATCCTCGCCGAGTTCAAGAGTCTCGTGGAGGCAGGGTACAAGGAGATCACCCTTCTGGGCCAGAATGTCAACAGCTACGGCAAGGGCCTTGAGGAGCAGGTGGATTTCTCCGACCTGCTCAACCTGCTCTGCACCGTCCCGGGCGACTACCACATCCGTTTCATGACCAGCCACCCGAAGGATGCCAGCTTCAAGCTCATCGACACCATCGCGGCCCAGCCGAAGCTCTGCAAGCATCTGCATCTTCCGGTGCAGTGCGGCTCGGACCGTCTGCTCGTCCAGATGAACCGTCACTATACCGTGGAGCACTACCTCGAACTCATCGAGTATGCCCGGAAGAAGGTCCCCGGCATTACCTTCTCCAGCGACATCATCGTGGGCTTCCCCGGCGAGACCGAAGAGGACTTCCAGAAGACCCTCGAGCTGGTGCAGAAGGTGGGCTATATGCAGCTGTTCACCTTCATCTACTCCAAGCGCACCGGCACCAAGGCGGCAGATATGCCCGACCCCACCCCCCGCAAGGAGAAGACCGACCGCATGACCCGCCTGCTCAAGGTCCAAGACGACATCGCAATGGCCCTCGTGAAGGCTCAGGTGGGCCAGACCGTCCGCGTCCTCGTGGAGGGCTATGGCCGCAATGAAGGTACCCTCTCGGGCCGTCTGGACAACAACCTTACCGTCGAGTTCAAGGCTGACTCCGCCCTCATGGGCAGCTATGCGATGGTGCGCCTCACAGGCGCCCGTGCCACCGTCCTGCTGGGTGAACTTTCGGAATAATATTGATATTCTGGATACACTATCCTAAGGTGTAGCTGAAAACAAAGAAAATGACGAATATTTCGCAAGCACAAGCGGGATTTAAGGCAAATAGCCGCAGGAATCCTTTGTGGATTTCAAGGCTGTTTAACGCAAAATCCAGCGGTGCTTGTAGAAATAGACTAAATTTTCGACTTTTCAGGTACACCCCAATAGAATATATAACACAGGAACGATAAAAGGAGACTACTACAATGGATTGCATCGACCTTTTCAAGCGTGCCGCCATGGCACTTCAGACCGACTCCCGCTATCTGGCTATGGACCAGGCCCGCAAGATGAACGACAAGGACGAGGAGCTGCAGAACCTCATCGGCGAGTTCAATCTGGCCCGCATGGACCTGAACAACGAGATCGGCAAGCCCGAGCGCAGCGATGAGCGCATCGCCGAGCTGAACCAGAAGGTGAACGACCTCTACGGCAAGATCATGGCCGATGACGGCATGGTGGCCTACAACGAGGCAAAGCGCGACTGCGAGGCCCTCGTGAACTATATCGACGCCATCATCAACACTGCAATGAACGGCGGCGACCCCATGACCGTGCAGGAGCCTTCCGCTTCCTGCACCGGCAGCTGCTCCACCTGCGGCGGCTGCCACTAAGGCTTAAACCATGAAACACAAAACGCGGCTGTGCAATGCAGGGCCGCGTTTTGCTTGCAACAGGCGGTTTTGGATGGCAAACCGACAACTAGGGGAGGAAGGTGAACGGTCATGGCAGAGCTTTCGCCCATGATGCAGCAATATCTGGAGATCAAAAAACAACATAAGGATGAGATTCTTTTCTACCGCATCGGTGACTTCTACGAGATGTTCTTCGACGATGCGCTCACAGTCTCGCGGGAGCTGGATCTGACCCTCACGGGCAAGCAGTGCGGCCTCGAAGAGCGCGCGCCCATGTGCGGCGTACCGTTCCACAGCTATGAGGGCTATGTGGCCCGCCTCATCTCGAAGGGCTACAAGGTCGCCATCTGTGAGCAGATGGAGGACCCGGCCAAGGCCAAGGGTCTTGTGAAACGCGACATCATCCGCGTGGTCACGCCCGGCACCGTCATCGAGAGCAGTATGCTTCAGGATGACAAAAACAACTACATTGCGAGTATTTTTCTGAGAGGCGGCGCAGCAGGCCTCTGCTTTGCGGATGTCTCCACCGGCACGGCCCATATCACCGAGCTCAAACGGGAAAAGATCGCCCCGGCGGTCATTGCGGAGCTCTGCCGCTACCACCCCAGCGAGGTGCTGATGAACCCGGGTCTGCTGGACTGCCGGGAGATCACTGCCTACATCAAAAAGAATATGGACTGCGCCGTCGAGCTGGTGGAAGAGGAGCGGTACGCCCCGGGCCTCGTGGCCATCTCCCTCGAGAACCAGTTTGGCCGCGACTGGGCCGCAAAGACCGGCATCGCGGAAGACGGCCTTGTCCGCCTGGCAATGGCCGCTCTGCTGGAATATCTCCATGATACGCAAATTAAAGGCGTCGAGCGCCTGAAAACGGTCATCACATACAATGAAGCTCAGTTCATGAGCCTGTCGCCGGTCACCCGGGCAAATCTCGAGCTGACCGAGACGCTGCGGGGCCGCGAAAAGCGGGGAACACTGCTCTGGGTGCTGGACAAGACCAGCACCGCCATGGGCAAGCGGATGCTCCGCAGCTGGATCGAGCAGCCGCTCATTTCCAGCGCCGCCC
>UMER01015137.1_pt1 | contig 17621 bp, 21 predicted proteins | sample 1964801 | NCBI WGS metagenome assembly UMER01 (sample SAMEA4836025, study PRJEB28245) | human gut metagenome | biome: gut microbiome; material: fecal sample | place: Denmark | collected 2008 | reverse complement strand
AACAAAAACGTCTCATTTTCAGTTGGGTATTAACAATATTTAGAAGAAATGCCTGTCTGCCATAGGATAAGTGCAAGAACATTGGTTATTTAGATACTAAATAATTTGTTTGTGATGTTTCTTGTACTTTACTATTCATATTGTTTAATTGTGATGACATTTCTTTTTGGCCTTGATCTATTTCTTCAAGTCGTTCTAATATTATATTTAGATTTTCGTCCAACTTACTACTCGTTGTATTAAGTTCTCCTGATGCGTTTTTAATACTTTCAGCAACAGCATTTATTTTTTCAAACTGTTGCTGAATTTGAACATTTGATGTGTAGGTATATTGTATTGCGAATATTGAAAGCGTTATAGATAAAATGGCTGATGAATATGAAATAAACTCCATGATTTTAGTTGCATTACAAATTCGTTCAGATAATATAAATGATGTCAGTGCTATAATAGTTGCAACCATAATACTTATTATCCACCAAAAATGAGGAGATTTTGCATTCATATCAACATTTCTTCAAATATTCTTTATATTCATTCAAGACTGTCTCATGTAAGATAAAAGCTCTATTAAAAAGTTCATCTATATTGTTCATTGAATATGCAAATAATTCTACTGAAACCCATACATTTTCATCTTCTACAATAACAGATTTAGCGACTTTAAATTTCAGATTGACAGAATTAACTAACTGCAATATTTCTTGTTTATTATCAGACGTAACTTTCAATATGTTAGGCAATATAATGCGAAAATAATAAGGGTCTGATTTTTCGCAATTAAATATATATTGCAATGTAGTTCGTTCAAAGTAAATGGCGGTGCCATCTTTTTCATTTTGTACTTCAATATCATTAGATAGAAGATATTTTCTAAAAGCTTCTAACATAGAATTTCTTTTTTTGTTGCGAAATACTTGTTTTTGTTCATATAGACAATTATTTGAGATATAAAATATGTTTCATTTGATAGACTTTTCTGTTATTAATACTTTATTCATCCCTTAACGGTTGAATTTAGTTTATTTTAGAAAGAAGCGTTTTGATATGGACGATTTCATAAATACATCATAATGAAATATCGGTTGGAATGTCGTGGCAGCTATCCATGCTATGTATCTGGAAAAGGTCTGGCTTGGATAGCTGTTTATGAACGCATCTTTGAATAATTAATCCATATCAGAACGCTTCTTTTATCTAAATAATACTTGAGAAGGAAACCACTCTGCATTGCGAGCACAGAGTGGTTTCCTATATTATAACCAGTGAGCTATAACGAATGGAGGTTAAACTCTATATTTTAACAATGATTATAGGATTGAACCTTTAAGACATATCAATACCCTAAATCTGTGGTAGCAAACTTTCCTCATTTACAGAGCGGTTTAGGCAGAATTTAGGATATTGGTATGACTTAGTGTCGGCGATAACGATGGAGATGGATTAAGCGGTGACCATAGAGTAAATTTGATTGTAAAGCAAATCCTCAGAAATAAGTTGAGATACTCCGTTATAACCAGGAAAGATACGAGAAGCATCATATCCTAAATTGCGAAGCATAGCATATAGACTAAGAACGAATTTTGTCGGCAATGTTAATTTGTATAGCAAAGTTTGGTCATCCATTGCTTTATTTATTAAGAATGTATCTAATGGAGTTGCTTCAACTTCATTTTTTCTTTGTTCATCTGTAACAAATTCCCATAAAGTAAATAGTCCTTTTTGTGCACCTAAGTTAGGATTTCCATGATAGGATGGTTTAATAAATTTCAAGGGTATCATTTTACCAATGGACTTGTCTGATTCTATTTTCTTTGCATTCAAAGCCCATAAAACGATATTATCGTCATTAATGTGAGCTTCCATCTTTATTTGCTTCATTGCCCCCAAACATGCAAAATATAACGATACATATATATCTTTACTCCAATCTAATAGTCTTGTGGGCAATCCATAATGTTGAGCAAGGCCAGTAATTTCATACAAATCTTCTGGAAGCCAAGTTTCATGATTCAAGAAAACGGAAACATCATCAATGGGGTATTTTCTGATGCGACAATTTGGTACATATAGATTCGCATCATCGCATGAGTAATAAAACTTTCTTAAAATAGCATATTCAGCTACAATCCTCATCATTTGACAATCAGTACCATGACAATTCCCCAATTGCATTACTTTATTTTTATTATTTTCTCTCAGCGCAGTTGGTATGAGCCTATATTTATTAGATGATTCACCTCTGAAAATAAAATTTGGGTAAATGATATTGTATAGTTTGCCTCCATATGATATGGATTTTAAGAATAAGTCAAAGTTATTAAACTGGATTTCTTTTATTATATTCTCCATAATTGTAAAAAATTACCATATGAAAAGATATAAATTCTATCTGACTTATAACAACTTTCATATCACTTTTGTATCTTTGCATTGTCTTTCGGGACAAAACTTATTATTAGTATAAGGAAAGTGCCTCATACTCGTTGAAATCGCCAATCTCAATAAGGTATATACGAGGCACAGTGGACAGCTCATATCAAGTGGGTTGCCCTGTTGTGCGTATATACAGGTGTTTGGCGATACCTAACGAGTAGCACAGGGGCAGCCCACTTTCTTTTAACCTATTAACGTTGATGATAAAAATACTCTTATAGGCTGCTACAGAGTTTTCTCGTTAAAAATCGCCATTATGAGAAAGAAAGTTTTGTTATTGACAGTCACGTTCCTATTATCATTCACGATGGGAACAATCACAGCCCAAACTACTAAGGGGCAAAAATCACCAGTGACAACCGTTATGGCAAAGAAGATAGGTTTTTATTGCCAATACAATCAAAGAGCGTTATCACTCTTTGCAGTAGCTAACCCCCAGCAAGTTCGCAATCGGACAGACCTTGCCCACCGTTTACTCGAAACCTTGGATAAGCATTTGGATTGTGCCGAAAACTTCATTGTTACACTCTATTACAACTATGGTGTAGAAATGGCATATTTTGCTCTGAAGGATGCAGGTTTCACGATTAAGGAAACGGATATAGCGGAAACCATATTCAAGAAAGAGAAAGAAAAGCAGGATAAGATTACCCAAGAACAGGAAGCGAGACGGAATGCGGAAAAGGAGCTTGCCATACAGGAACGTATCAACAACGGTAGTGAATTCTCAAAGAAAGAACTTGCCTCTGAAACCGTGATAAATTGGAATGGAATACGCTCCGTTTATAACAGCCACGTTTCCCCTCTCTTTGAAATGGGTGGTTTGGGTGGTCGAGTATATTACGTGCATATTGACAAGAATGGTACACTCGTTGCCGACAAGAATGACGATTCATTCATCAACAAATACGTATTGGGCATATTAGAGAATAACAAGCACGTCCCAGCCAAAATACTATTCAAAGGGGATAGTATCGATGTAAAGACGGAAGTGGCATTGAGAACAACGGCTATAAGCAAGAAATACTCTTTTGACGTAAAGAAAAGCAAGAAGGGCTGGACGCTTAAAAGTCCTTCTACTTTCTCAAATGAACGGGAGAAAGACCTTGTATTGGAAATCACAAAAACCTTGAACGCAGATAATGACCTGCTGTCTTTGAAAAATAAGACGTATTTAATCGAAGCCGAAATAACCACGCATTTGATGAACAGGAATATATTTGTTCAAGAAACATGTATAAACGTCTATTCGGGAGGCTTTTATTCCAGCAAGCTAATCTGTTCCAAGCACTACCCGTTCACCAAATACAAGGCGTTGGAAACGGAAAAGATACGTGTGATATACGCAGAGTGATTTTACGTATTATTAGCAATCCATCGATTATCCCTTGTTTCATAGGAGAATAGAAGAAATGGGAACAATCCGTGAGGATGTTCCCATTTTTATCTTGCTTTTGTTCTCCGTATCTTTGTATTAGCAAGTTGCCGCTTGCTAATAAGTTTCATCTTTAACACCATGAATTTATGAATCCAAAGAGACAAGACAAAAGTAAGTATGATGAAAAGCCAGTAGGTTTAATCAGAAACGGAAATTACATTGTAGCAAAAATCAAACGCATCTACAAACCTTAATAGCTTTGATTAACTTCCTTATAACTGGGAAATATAAGAAATGGGAACGTCCTTACGGATAGTTCCCATTTTTTAGTTTCCATAAATCTTTCGTATCTTTGCGATGCTTACCACGGCAATCGTAAATAAAATTGGATGTCAAACCATTAAAACGAAAGATTATGGAAATAGATGTATTTCAATTTTCGTACTGGGACGGCTACCAAGTTATAGCCGTTTACAGTAAACAACGTATCTGATACGTTACGATTTTCCCTATAATTGGAAAGAATAGAATGGACAGGATTTATTTCTTGCCTTTTTTCTTATCTACCATTCAAATGTAATTCCCCAAAGTTATACGGTAAAGAAACTGATAAAACAAATAGCCGTATGGAACAAGAATTTTTAGTGAGAATTGCTAATGAAATTAACCGTCAGATAAGGTGCGGTGTAACAATGGGCGTTCAGATGTCATGGGGAGTATCTAAACGCATAGCCATGATATATGAGAATAGAGCTACGCTTGCATTAAGAGTAAATGGCGTGCTGCACAAAGGCTGGGTTTACGTCAGTTTAGACGAAGGACGGGATTGCTATGTTATCACTTTACTTTCTTCCGATAAAAAGAAAGTCGTTTCTGTCCGTGACGAGGTGTATTGCGAAGAACTTGGTGGTGTGATTGACAATCTTGTAGAATGTAAAGAAGAATGGACAGATGAACAATACGCCAAATTAGCAATGGCGGATAGTATGCGAAAAATGACAATATAAATATAGCTTCTAAGTAACAGACATCTATTGTCGGTTATTATTAATAAGGACAAGGATTGAAGACTGGACTATATTATTTAGATGAAGATGCGTTTATATAAAGCCACTACCTGCCAACCCTGGGAAGTCAGCTCGTAGTAACTTCTTACGAATACATCTATGTAGGTTCTCATATTTATAAATTGTATAGTCTATGTCTTTAATCCTTTGCTATCTATACATATAGCAAGTTCCAATCAAACTCTTTTCTTGAATTTGCTAATTATTAGCATTTATTCATGTCAGCAGTTATAGAAGAGATGACATTATGATAAGGACAATATAATTTGTACTCCGAGAAGCCGTATATCTCAACAAAGCGTAGCCAAGTTCATTAGTCTTCAAGGCAGCGAAGCTATTTTGATTGAAAATAACTATAAAAGGAACAATAATATGAGTTGGTTAGAAGATATTCAGAGCAATCGTAAACGTCAAGTTGAACAAATGGCAAAAGCTTTCGGTTACAATGAAATGAATTTGCGAAAGGCAGAAGATGATGGCGTAGATTATTCCACTGATGAAACCGAAGAAGAAACCTCCGGGGCTTCTAAGAAGAAAAAAAGTGACGGCAAATCCAATGTGTATAAAATGAAAATGCTTGGTTTGCGTAAATTCAACGAACAAGACCATAAAGACTATGTTGGCGTTGAAGATGTAGACAACTCTTATATCACTAATTTAGATAATGGTGATATTGTTATCAGTAAAACCGAAGATGGCTACTTGGTCAGCAAATTTCCTATTGATATAGAGAACAGAGAAGGAGAGGAAACGGAAACCAATGATTTAAGTAGTGCTATTGATGTTGCTTTGTCATACAAGGAAGATTTGGAGGTAGAAGAAAATCCTGAACAAATTATGTATAAGGAAACAGAAAAGTCTTTTGAGGATGAAATCAATCCTTTTGATAAAGTTGCATGGGAGGCAAACCTAAGCAAAGCTGAACTTGATGAATTTGAAAAGGCAAAACATGCTGACGGAGATATGCACCCCAACGGAAAGTGGGTTTGGCGTTCTTCGGCTAACGGAGGTAAGGGAGATTGGCGTGTAGCAAGTCCTTCTAAACGTGGCGGAGGAGCTAAAACAACCACTACTTCTAAGAGCAAAATCAATGTCAAAGAAGTAAATGATACAGTTCTTTCTAAAATAGCTAATAAAGAATTGAAAGGGGTTAGCGATGAACTTGCTAATGAGGCTAAAAAAGAACTTGAATCAAGAAAGAAACCGAAAGTTGCCGATGTATCTAAACTTACAGCTAACGAAAAACAAATGGTTGATAAAGTAGTTTCCAACGGTTTCAAGATTGTTAGCAGTAAGTATAACGATAAGGCAAAGATGTCTTTGGAGAAAACTCCGAAGGGGAATTGGCGTTGCTATTATGACGGTAGGGATATTGGCTCTACTATTGCAGGCAAACTCATTACAGATTCAACTGTTAAGAAGATGGGTTGGGAACACCATGACGTTGATAACAAGAAGGAGAAAGATACTAAAAAAGTTGTTCATGACATTAACGGTACAAAAGTAGCCGTAACAAAGAATACTGACGGTAGTTATACACTTGAAGCAAACGGCAAGAAAGTTAAAACTGATGACCCTTCATACTTTGTAAATGGTACTAATTTAAAACTGAGTGTAAAAAGGGCTTTAGCCAAAGAAGCGAGTATATAAAAACAATAAACATATTAATATATGAAAGACAGAGATATTTTTCAGGACGATTTGCATACTGCCGATAAGATTGAAGCAGCACGTCAGGCACGTGAGAGACAAATCAACAAGGGAATTATGACCAATCCCATTTCATCTATCAGTTCGGATATAGAAAAGGCAGTACAATCACAAGCCGTGTCCGAAGATGCAAATGGCGGTGATACCAGTTTACTCTTTTCCGAAGTGGAGAATTTCAAGAAACGCATAAACAATGCTACGGAAACGCAGATAAACCTTTATTTACAAGGCATTCAAAAGCAATTGATTTATAATCCAAGTGATGAGGCTCTTTTGCAAATGCGTTCTATTCTTTTAGATAAGAAGAATGAATTACAAACAGGGGAGAAATCTACGTTACAAGCATTATCCGCTGCTCGCAGGGCTAAAAGCCTAATCTTATCCCCCGAAGATATTACGAATGGCAGTAAGGCACGAGATAAAGCCGTAGACACAATATCCGCAACTTTGAAAGAAGAGTTTGGAGAGCTACAAGTAAATTTGAATGACGGGGTACACCGTGATGGCGGTATTCTGATTTACAAGAATGCTAATATCGTATGGGACAAAAATCATTCGGAAGATGTGCCATTATTGGTGAATATCCCTTCGGCTTTCTCTAATCAGGATTTACAGGCAATCAAAAACCGTACTATCCAACTTGCCAAGCAATACGGAATGCATGTACTTTTCGGGCAGCGTACCGCAGATGCTATTCTATGGATAACTACACGAGCGTATTATGATGAGGATGGCAATTGGCATGACGCAATAGCGGAACGGTCACTGAAGAAACGATAAGGGTTGTATTTACATAAAACAAACAAAAAGGGTTAAGAAGTTTGAGGCTTCTTTCCCCTCTTTTTTTCTTTCTGCATTGTCCGCAGTTATAGAGGATAAAAATGAAATTGTAATTATAAGAATTATGGCAACAAAGAATTTAGGTCAGGTTGCTGGCGTGCATATCGGCAATACTCCTCCTGAAAATACCATACTCATTTGGTTTGATAATACACCAAGCCAAAGATGCCACAAGGTATATGACGATGCCAAAAAGGCATGGGTTGTTCTTGACCAAAATATAGTCTCATTCATAACCTATTCGGAACTTGTGAATATAGCAAAAACCGTAGGGTTGTCAATTGGTAAGTTTTTTCAGATTAAAGATAAGGGCAATGCTTTGGCTCTTGCTATTACTACTACGAAAGTACAGTATGATGATGAACTTGGGAATATACTGATTGATGATTTGGGTACCAATATACAATATCACGTAACTTCCCAAAATTTATCTATTGACGATGTACGAGGGGTATTTAATGAAAGCAATAAGACATTGGTATTCAGCTTTGACGAACAGGTTCCCGATTTTACAGCAAATGATTATATTTTTGGAAAAGTTCAACGCAATAATGTTTGGAGCCTTGCTAAGTTTCGTCTGTCTTCTTTCTTATCGAAGGTTACTGGTAACTCAATAACTTGGAACGGTGGATTTTTCTTCAACTTTTCTAATACATTAAAGAATTATCTTGATAAAAAAGGAGGCATAGTGTCTTTTGACACCTACGATAAGGATATGCAGACCGTAAATCAGAATATCCAAAACGTAGGAAAGGCAAATCAAAATATAATTAAGAACGCTAAAGATTACACGGACAAGGCGACAACTGATGAAGCTATTTATAACAAGTTAGCTCCTGCTTTGGAAACAGGAGGAGCACCGACTGATGCTGCTAAGGGAGATAAACTTGTTACCGTTTTATCCAAGTTCCAACGATGGATATCACAGTTTAAATACGCTACAGGTATTAAACTATCTAAATCATTTGCTCCAAGTAAGACAAGTGGGAGTATTAATAACAATGACACGGTTGAATCAGCATTTTCTAAAGTACAAAAATCACTGAATGATTTAAAATCCAAAGAGGATGGTGACGGCAATTTTGTATTACCTGATGACTGGAAAGCCAAAGAGAAAGTGTTTCAATCAATTTCTCCTAAAGAGAGTTACAATGATGCATTCAGTAAAATAGAAGCAGACAGGCTAAGATTCATTAATATGGAAACTCCTTTGGGAAGTGTTGATTTGTCTGTAGGAGGAAGTAAACTTGGTACTTTGAATTACCAAATCAGGAACGGTATTCTTGAAATTGAATTAGCGTCATATATAGAAGTCAGTTGGCGTTACCTTACCACTGGAATTAATGACTTTAACCGTTTTCTTGAATTGGAGTTTAATGATAACCTTTTCTCAAAAATATCTGCATTTCTATACGGATTAAACAAAGAAATTTCTGTATATCGTTCTTTCGTTTTAAGCCATATATATAGCACTGTTCAGACAACTGTGTATGATAATGACATTGCCAATTGGAGAGGGTGTGATATGCTTACTTTATTTGATATAGGTTTTGGTATCGGTTTGGGTAATGACAATATCAGTAAAAAAATAGGTGTCATAATATCCCCTAATTTTAGAACGCTGAGCCAGTATAAAAGTGATTTGGTACCCCAACAACTAATGACCACTTCTAACAGCTACGAGCAAGCGACATTACGAAATTGTTCGGAAGGTGATGGCGTCAGGTTAGTATTACGTCCATTTTTATTGAGGTATCAACTTTTTTAATCATATAACAAAATTGAAAGAGTTATGGCAGGATATGACGATACAAGAAAAATGATAATCGACACGTTGATGGGGCGACCTAATGGAACGGAGATACAACCCGAAAACCATCAAGCGTATGCCCTCAACATGTTGGATTATATTCGGAGCTTAGAGCTGGACGCTACCAGTACGCTTATAGGTATAGCTGATGAAGATACCGTTCCAATTCAACCCAACGCATCGAAAGTGTGTTATCTTGCAGGAGTTGCCCAAGATAGAACTGTGACGTTTCAGAACTTCCGAGATTATCAAGGTGAACCTCTTTCTATCACTACAGGAGAAATGCAATCATACTTTGTTATTCTATTATGGAATAAGAAATATTGGAGTATGCAAGCACTTCCTACTGCCATTGTTAGCCATGCGGAAAATGCTTACTTCTATTACCGTTACAATATACGTCAAACGTATCCTTCGTTTGAAGCAATGGAGGCGGACAAGTCAAACCCTATTGGCATAGATGGCAAATATATCAAGCAGGGTGAAATTGTTAGTGTTGTTAATGATTCCGATAAATCTAAAAATGGATTTTATAGCTATACTGGTTCTGGATGGCAATTCCAATCAGCATTCAGTTTTCAAATAGAAAATAGTTTTGGGGTTGACATAAATAATGACAGTGAGCTGAACGCCTTGCTGGACGGGCTTCATAGTGGTGAGAATTTAGATAAGGCTGGTTATTTCAGGGGTGATTACGAGGGTAGCCCTTTCATGGTAGAGAGTATTCCGATAAATTATACAGAAGATACGTGGGTTCAGTCGGTGCGCGGTCGTTTCGTTCCGGTATACCAAGGCACGGTGGACAAAATCAAAACCCTGACGCGTAGTAACACGGAATACAATATATTATGGCGTGTATGTGAAAAGGGCACGTGGGGCACATGGAACTCCATGACGGACGCTCCTACCATTTCGGACACAGACCTGTCGATTGGTTTGAAGGACGGAGATGAGACGTCTGGTTATATGCAAATGTTCACGCGCAAGGGCGGCTGTTATTCGGTGACGGGTTCAAGGACAGGCGTGGTGACAGGCACAATGATGGTGTTCTGTGACAGTTGGGGTGAACATGGTATCGAACAGGTTCTCTTTACGGATGCTTCGGACATTGAGGGCAAAATTGTACATGACATCAGCAGTAGTGGGCATGTAGACGGTGAGCCGCGTATTTACCACCGATATTACGACATACGCCAATCAGGCGGGAAATGGGGTGTGGAAGTCGTTCACTACGGGTGGCGGTACGACAGCGCCTCCCTATGTGGCTTTTGACTTTGGTGTCCTTCAGGAGAAAATCGGCAGCGGGCGCACGCAGGGGGATTTGGATGCTTTCGGGCTGACGGAGGACGTGTGGACGAAGATAAGGGCAGCGGAAATCATGATCGTACGCGATGATGCCAATGAAAGGACGTATATCGTGACGGGTAGCTCGGATTATTACATTTCATTTGCCTATGGGATGAGTGAAACTTATGAAGGTTGGGAAATCAAACAATCTGGAAACAACTATATCATATTCCGTCACCAAACACAAGGCGGAGGTGGTGGAGAAAGTATAATTATTGAATAACTTAAAAAATAAAATTATGGCAGCAAACGGACAAAAATTAAGAGTAGCGGTAACAAAAACTTCCGCACAAGGTAAGAGTGCACAATCCAGTACTCCAAACCTAATGAGTTTTAGTACCGATGAAAACAGTGTGTGGTTTAATGGAAAAAGATTTGGTGTAATATCACTTGGGGAAAGTTTTCTAACCCTAACAACATCTTCTAATGCTTCTACTATAACAACTGCACTAAATGGTTTTACCAAGGAACAATGGGAAGATGCTTTTAATAGAGGTTTCATCGCAGTTGTAAAAGGAGAAGCACCCAGTATCGGTATGATTTACTACTATGGTAGTGGAGGTAAGAAATACCTGTCTATAAGTCTTATTTCCAGTGATTATAGTAGTTTGACTTCTGTAGATATAGAAGTAGGAGACAGTGATGAAAATTACAAGTGTACTCAAGTTGCTACCAACTCTCTACTCATAGAGAGTAGAACAGTAAATGCACTTAACAATACCAGTACGACTTTGCCTCTTTCGGCTGCGATGGGTAAGAAATTGCAAGATGAAAAGTTAGCGAAAACAGACGTAGTGAATAACCTTACCACTACTGACACTTCAAAAGCCTTATCAGCGGCACAGGGTAAAGCGTTGAATGACAGAATCAACGGGCTTGGTTCCCCGTATAAGGTGAAAGGTACTAAGACAAACATATCCGACGTGTTGTCCTTGACGGATGCGAAAGTGGGTGATGTATGGAATGTTACGAATGAGTTCACGCTTGGTGGCAAGAAATACCCAGCAGGGACAAACGTGGTTTGTGTGACAGCGACTTCGTCAAGCGACCATAACGACGACAACTGGGATGCGTTGGGGGGTACGGTGGACTTGACTCCATACCTTACCAAGAGTGATGCAAGCAACACTTATGCGAAGAAAGCTGATACGGATACAAGTTTTGAGGAAATCTGGGAACAGCTTGGAGTAGTAGTTGCTAAGGATGAAATAGTCAATAATCTTACTTCCAGTGAAACGAACAAACCCCTTTCGGCTGCGATGGGTAAGAAATTGCAAGATGAAAAGCTATCGAAAACGGATGCGAGCAACACGTATGCAAAGAAAGCCGATGTAATTTCATATTATAGCATAGGAGAACTTACCGCTCTAAACAGTAATCCTACACAAGAACAACTTAAAACAGCTTTAGGGGCACCGTCTACTTTTAGAAATGCCATTGATGCAGGAAAACTAATATTAGTAACTGGTCATAATAATACACAATCTCAAAAATCGGCAGTGTGTATAATTGATTCTGGGAATGTAATAGTAAAATATCTTCACCCAGGTAATAACGACTGGATTGTCATTGCAAAATGTGTCCCTGCAAGTAGTGGAGACAACTGGGATAATGCGCAGTTTAGTGTAAGAATTGTTAAACCTTCAGATTCAGCAGGAATTACAATCGAATAAACTATGAGAAAGGATTTTGAAATAGATTCAGAAATCATCATTGACGATGTACGAGGGAATTTACCGGACGAAGGTAGCTTGCAAGTGAACGGTAATACTGCCGATATTCCCTCCGGAGTTATTCCATTGGCAAGCACGGCAGTAGGGCAAAGACTAAAGGTGTATGCCTCTAAGACGCGGGCGCAGGCTTTGTCGCTGACGGGAGTCAACCCGCAGGCGTTGTTCTTCCCCACGGACGCGGAGAGCATCATATTTAACGGGAAAGAGTACGGGGTATCTGGAACTTCGGACTTGAAAAGTATCAATGGTGTGGATACTAATTATATGCCTGCAAGAATTGATTTCTGTGCCATCTGTACCAGTGCCGCTGATTCCAGCACCAAGGAAATCGAACTTCTGTCCAAAGATGGCAAGTCATGGGCTAATACGAACTATCCCAGGATACTTATTGTAAAATTCACAGAAGGGAACACTTATCAGGGACGTACCGTGTACCTGAGCATAAACGGGGGCGAACAGAAAGTCAGGATGGGGGATGCCAGGGGATTCCCTTATCTACCTCCCGGTGCCTCCCTGATATTGTCGTGTAATGGCGGCATTCAGTGGGACATCGTGGGTAGTTCTGTGACCCATTATGAGATAGGGGACGTGACTGCCATCACGTCCACCCCTACTTCCGTGCAGTTGGATACCTTGTTCGGCACGCATGACGGGACGCTCAACCACCCTCTGATACTGGCTATCAAAGGAGGATGTACCATAGTGAGTGATTCGACATTCGGCAAAATAGTGGTTACGGGGTGGACGAACAGTTACACGGTAGGCATTAATTATAACATAGCGGGTATGATAGTAAGTATTTCGGCTACCAATACGGTCAGCGGATGGGGGTCTGCTTCTTATGCAAAGTATGACTTGTCGAAAATACCGAAGTGATGTATGAAAATGAAATACCCATTAGGCTTGTAAGGATAAAAAAGGAATAGTATATGAGAACAGATTGGGAACATTTGCGTATGGTGCCAACTGGTACCTACTTTTACCACGATGGGTAATAAACACGCTTCCCACCTGTATGCTACTGTGACTTTTCCGTGAAGGAGCTATCCCCCCAAATGGAGCGTGCTTATTAGTGTGAGTGAATGAAGATAACAATTATTTGTACAATCGTTGAAAGAGAATCATGGCATAGATTTGCATCTATTTCTTGGTTCTCTTTTTCCTTGTTCTTGGTTTGATTGTGATAGCTTTTGCCATAAATAAGTCAAAGTTTTCAGGATGCACCACGGGCTTTTTCAGTTCCTCTATGGGAAGTAATTCAATAGCCATTGCTTTCATAAGCTCTTCAACGTTTGGTTCTCTATGTTTCTTCATTTCGTTAAACTTTGATAGGTTATACGATGATTGGAATTACAAAGTAACAAATTAAATCGTTCATCTTCACTAAGATTGCGGGTATTATATCGGAAACTGAACTCATTAAAGTATCTTTGTATGTGTTTACGGCTAAGATGGTTGTAAATGCCGTTAATAGAACGTTTGGCAATACTCCAAAAACCTTCTATGTTATTCGTATACGCATCTTCATCAACGTATTGTCCGTGACCGTGGTCAACGATATAATGTTCATACAATTTATCAACGGTTTTGTAACCAATCCATTCGTCCGAAAAGAGTGTTGCGGAGCGGTCAATGGCTTTAAGGATAGGAACGGTGAGGGATTTATAAGAAGTATCACGTACAACCTTGCAAACCACCTTGCCGCCACGCTGAAGCATACCCATGACGGGAACTTTATCTTTGAAACTCCGTCCTTGGCAATTCTTTACTTTCTTGTTTTTATGACGGTATTTATTCTTACCGCCAACGAATGTTTCATCCAGTTCTATTTCTCCGTCCAGTTTTTCATCCATGACAATATCGAAGCATTCGCGAATACGATGTAACATATGCCACGCAGTCTTTTGCGTCACGGAAATATCCTTTGCCAGTTGTAGGGATGAAATACCTTTCTTGTGAGAGGTTATAAGATAGATTGCCATGAACCATTTACGAAGGGGTGCTTTGCTACCTTCAAACATGGTTCCTATCCGTATATTGAAATTCTTGCCTGTATTCTTGCAACGGTACATGCCATCGCCACGACGATAGACCTTAGATGTTGGATCATACGGAGAAACTGGCGTGCCATTCCAAAGCTTTTTCTCCAAATACTCAATGCAGCTTTCTTCCGTTGGGAAGGCTTGCAATAAATCGAATAATGATTTGAATTCACCAATTGTCTTCATAATAGCAAAGTTTATTCTTTGCTATATATAACTTTGGTAGAAATTTAGTTGTCAATAACAACTATCCCCACGCTATATTTATATTCCAATAGTTGTATGTGAGTTCTCATTCTCCTTTAGTACATATTTTAAATCGCAAATTTTTTCGAGGACAAAGGCTAAGTCCAAAACAAATAGTATCGATATAATTACTATAAACAATATCACCCATGCTGTCAGCCCATGGACAAACGAAGTCTATATCAGATGCGGCATAGATTTTAGGAACATTGTTATCAATATAATATCCAGTGGTAATTGGCGTGACTGATACGACATAGCCGGTGTTTAATCGCACATTCATTTCTTTACTGGTTTATTCGTGAATCTATATCCGTGGCAACCGTGGCAAAACCATCGCAATTCAATATACAGCACATAGTATCAATATCTTTAAGCTTGATACAAATATCTTCCATTGAACAATCAGAGCACGAAACGGTTTCATATATACCTTCATGCAGAACTCCGTCAATGATTATTCCGTTCTTTATTTTCATATCATTCTTTTATCTATTCTAATTTATATTCGGATAATTTTTTAGTACGCTTCTCAAATTCATTTTTTTTGCTTCAGGATACACTTCGTATGAATGCAAATACATTAGATACTTCATCAATAATTTTCGATATAGCTCATCCTTTTCATTAGCATATACCGTAACAATATATGTAGTGGTTCTATCACCATACCAATCATATATTCTACCCATCAAAGTAAATGGCAAATATTTGGACGGTTCTACTGATTCTATCATCCATTCTTTTAGATATGTCCCATTGTGACCTATATAGTCTATTGGAGGCAAGGATTTGACGACTCTCATAGGAGCAATCTTAATGTAATCATAATAGAGGTTCAATAACTCTACAAAGTCATTGACTATTTCATTATCTTTATGAAAGGTGGAGTAAAATTGAAACTCCTTTTTAGCTGTTTCTTTTGTATATTCCATTGTATTCTGATTTTCATTTTTTTCCCTTATAAACTCTGTTATATCGTAACACTGTCATTATAATACAAAGTTACATTCGTAGCGTAATTCCATAAAATATTCTACAAAACGTTGTCAACAAATACAATAAATTAGTATCTTTGCATGCTTACTATCTTTATTTGTATTATGAGTAAAAAACAAGCATTGATAACAGTTTCAATAATAGCTGTGTTCGCATATTTCATAGGTAATTTTATGCCTATGAAAGCACTCGTTCCTAATATTGATTGGGACAAAAAGATAAGTTCAGGAGAACTTTTTTACTATTCAATATGTTTTATTCAAGCAGTAGGAACTGTTGCAGCAGTTTTCATAGCATTGTTCAGTGACAATATTAAAGGGTATTTCCGAAAACCTGTATTAAGCATTAATCTACATAATAATGAATTAATAGAAGAGTTGGACAATAACGGAGAAAAAAATAGAAGAGCTAAAAGATACCATAATTCCATTGATATTTGGAATAAAGGCAATATCAATGCTGAGAATTGTGAAATTTGTATTGATAGCATATTGTTTTGGGGGCTTGGAATGAATACTCCAATAGAATTATTACAAAGTGAGCATGTCCTTTATTGGAGTGGCAATGAAAAAAGGAATAACACATACATTCCTGTACAGGGAAAAAAGAATTTTCAAATTTATGAAATATATCCACCTGAAGAACAAGGAACACCTGGCGGAGGAAATACAGCAACGATACCACCTAAATTAATCATAGGCAGTTATAAAATACCTGATGAATATTGCGGTGGAAAATGGGAAGTGATAATTTGTTTATATACGCCAACATTAAAACCTCAAAAGTTCAAAGTTACAATTGGATGGGATGGTAGTTGGGAAAATAGGCAAATGGAAATGAAAGGTAAAGTAACAAATAAGATAGAACTTTTATAATCAAAGATATGAATATATTACTGATAATATTTAATAATGACATCGAAAATCCTGATGTATTCAAAGATAGAATCAAAGCGTTAGGAGATACTTTCTACATCTTTGATAATATAGTATTTGTAGAAACGGATAGTAGTACCCAAGAAGTATATAATAAAATATCATCTAACGAATATGAACAGAGTTCGATGCTGATATTGCATATACGCAACGAAATGTTTGGTTTTTGGGGTAGAATGAACACAAAACTTTGGACATGGTTGGCTGAAAAGGAAGAAAAAACAAAAGATGGATTAACAGCTAATTATATTGCGGAAATTTATAAATTAACTTTTGCTAAACAGAAATTGGAGGAAGAACTGAAAAAGGTAAAATCTGAATTAGAAGATAATCAAAAGACTATTGAAAATTTGTATCAACAAAATTCCTCATTAAAAGAGCAACTTAAAAAATGAAGAATTTTATTAGCATAAGTAGGTATTCAGACCACCTGCTTTGGTCACCACTCTGTATTCGTAATGCAGAGTGGTTTTTATATCTACCTAATAACAGAAAACTCCACCAAACAGACGGAGTTTACTACAATTTAACAAGGTTTACGAAGAAGCCTATGGCAGACAGGCATTTCTCCTAAATATTGTTAATACCCAACTGAAAATGAGACGTTTTTGTTACCACGGGATTTAGGGTATTGTCGTATATAGTTACCTTCTCAAAAACAAACATATCCAATAACTTAAAGACTGACAGCAATGAAAACAAATGAAAAGACGGCACCAGTCCTTGCGGAAAAAGACCACAACGCCGTATCCCTCGAACTTATGAACCGCATGAAGCTCCACGGCATGGCCGCGGGCTTGACAGAAACCAGATGGAACGGCTGGCCTCTCTGAAGTTCGTCCGACAAGCGCAAAACCTCTTCATCACCGGGTCGTTCGGTACCGGGAAGAGTTTCCTGGCCACCGCATTGGGGTATCAGGCATGTAAGTCCGGCATTCGCACTTTCTAGGCAAACGCCTCAAAGCTTCTGGGGGCATTGAAGGTGGCAAAGGCCAAGGGGACAATTGAGGCGGAACTCCGGAAAATAGAACAGTATCCGCTGCTTATTCTGGAGGACATCTTCCTCGTGCCGCTTGAT
>UMER01031428.1_pt1 | contig 19603 bp, 16 predicted proteins | sample 1964801 | NCBI WGS metagenome assembly UMER01 (sample SAMEA4836025, study PRJEB28245) | human gut metagenome | biome: gut microbiome; material: fecal sample | place: Denmark | collected 2008 | reverse complement strand
ATCAGAATTCTGTTGCATTTGCAAGTTGAATTCAGCATTTGATTAAACATATTCGCACGTAAGACTTTGAATAGTTTATTTGTATGCCATAACGTACATCCTGACTGACAACACATCTTCGGTTCGAGCATATAATCATACCCACCATTAATATCAGGAAGAACAACAGCCAGTATACCATTTCTTCTGCTAGTTCTGTCATTTCGAGTAGTCTCTCTTAGAGAATAAGACACTTCCCAAGGAATCCATTGTTCATCTTCGCTTTTATTTAACTCTTTCATATTAGGAGAGATGAGTACAATGGTAATGCTACTATCAAAAATTTTATTTCTTAATTTTGACTCCACAGTGGAGTCTTTAAAATTGGATAGGTCTTCACCATCTAGTTCTCCTTTATTAATATGATCATCTTCTTCAAGCTTATCCTGTAATTCATCAACATAGTGACGAACTTTAGTTGATTCGTACCAAGGAGTCCTTTCAAGATGCTTTACAGAAGTATCACCATATTTATATGATATAAAAATCTTATGTCCCATAGCTATTTATAAATTAAGTAAATCTTTAAATAATGAAGAATATGCCAAGTTTATACATAATTCAGGTTCTTTACCATCAAAATATTTGTCATAAATGATTTTGGCGGCACCTCCAGTGCTAGCTAAAGGAAATGCTTTTGCTTCTGGATGTAACCGAGTAAACATTGCATATTCATTTTCTATACCTTCCATACCTCCAATAAAGATTCCAGCATAAAATTCATTATCGCCAAGCATATGTTTTCTCATCTCTTCTATACTCAAATCTTTATCACCCATATCATTGGTCTTTATAATATGAGCAACACTTTCATTCTCTAAAGGAAAGAACTGTTCAAAATACGTAGATTGATACAAAGTTACACTGCTCTGTATATCTAATCCCGAATGCTGCAAAACACTAGCTATAAGTGGCGTTATTGAAGGATGGCCTCCCCAAATCAGTTTATACTTAGGCAATGCCACACTAGCTAAGGCTAATACGGAATCACGTATTGCGATTGTATCCGCTGTTTTGAAATATCTTTCATCTCTTCCTAACATAGGAATACTTGCTGACAAGAATATGTTTAATTGTTTTTGAGCCATAATTCAAAATCTTTTTTCTTGATAGTTTTAACCTCTAATGATTCATTTAACCATTCTAGATGTTCTACCCATTTCTTACGAATACGCAAATCATCATATATAAGGAATAATTCGATTTTCTCGTTATCAAGCAATTTTCTAAAGCGTAGAGAATCGAAACAGTCATAAGATTGTGGAATTCCTATCGCCGGAATAAACAATCTAATTATATCATCTTTCAAAGTCTCTACAAGATAGCGATACTCTTGTATAAGTTGTCTCCCTTGTTTGCGAGCTTCTTCAACAAATTCTCCCACAAGATTGTCTTGTCTAGCAGCAAGGTTTCTAGCTCTAACGGATTCTACTGCATTTACGATATTCTCAATACATTCTTCAGTAATGCAACAAGATCCATTATGGAAGTCCTCATTCATAAACATTTTTTGTGTTAATTGAATAGGTTCGCATAATAAATTGTGTATGTCTGGGGTGCAATCAGGCCAGATAATTTCAACTACTCCAATTTGTTTCTGATTTGCTGATATAATTTCCTCATTGCACCACTTGCTGTTCTTAAAATCATTGGTGTATAGTTGGATTAATACATCGCAATCCGTCATTCGATGATGTAATTCTTCTTGAAAATTTTTAGCAGGATTGATAGAATATGTATCCAGAAATACATCGTAATTATTGCGGACAAAAGCATCAAATAATTGGTTGGCTACAGCAGAAGAGTCCGTCCGGCGATAACTAATAAATAGCTTCCGGTTTTCTCTCAATAACCTCATTGATTCAAATGCATAATTAATATATTTTTCAATATGATCAGCAATGTATTGTCTTCCATTCATTACATGAATGATTTTAGGAACTTCTGCTTCAAAATTATCGCCAAAATATATTGGCAAAATAGCATCTCCATTATCAAGGAGAACTTTTAATATATCGATATCTTTTTCTGAATGATTTAAATTGCCAAAATAGAATACGAAAGATGGCTGTTTATTCGAATATTTTCTCTCAAAAGTTTCATTATAGATTACCTCAAACATATTTTCTCTCAAACCTATACTATGAATCTTGTCAAAAAAACGAACTTTTATTGTATTGCAAGCATTATTATTAATATCTCCTAGAAAGATAAGTTGGTATTTATATGTCATAATAATTATTGTTAGTTATAAGTGGCTATGATACAATCCAATCGTACAAATTTTTGATACAATAATTCCCGTCTTTATCATTGTAGCAATAGTAGTATCCTCTAGGTATTAGATTCCCGTTTGAATATCTTTCTGTTCCAGAATAATATTGAATAGTTGGATATATTTGCATATATTCAGAACCTTTCCAGTTATTATCGTTCTGAGCTATAGGGAATAAAGCTATTTTCCCTAAATCAAATTTTTGCGCATCTCCGTAACCTAACTCCCAATTACACCATTTTGAATCAATAGCACCGTTTGTGGCGACTAGTATAAATTTATCGTATTTTTGGATTTGCTGTTTGATTATGGCTGCTGTGGTTCCAGATGTTTTTTGGGGCATAGAATTATCAAGCCAATCAACATAGATACTGGCATGTAATTCTTCTAAAATGTAGGCAACTCGTTTGAGTTGGCTAATTTCATCGTGTTTATGGGAAAGAAATACGGATGCTTGTTGACCAGTTGAAAAAAATCTAGTTTGCCGATGAGCTTTGGAGAGGACATCAGCAGCAAGAGTAAGTTCCTTTAGCTTATTTTCTGTTAGAATCATGGCTCTTTTTAATGTTTGTCTTATATAGGATACAAAAATACAAAATATCGCTGGAATAATCGAAGAAAATCAGCAGATTAACGCAATAGAAATTGAGATTTAGGCAGTTAGGAGAAAATCACGGAAGTTGGGCAGAGGACTGAAAAGCGTTCCACGGCAGATTGGAGAAAGAGAACGGTTTCCTATTCGTTACCCGTCAGAAATGCAGATTTAACACTCTCCGTCCCGTTTGCGCCGTTCTGCGTAGGTTTGCTTGTCAAGGTTTAACTCGTTGATTTATAGTTTTGCAACCAAAAAGGACGAGTATGACAAGAAGCACATTTCGCGTGCTGTTCTATGCGAACGGCAGCAAGGAGAAGAACGGAATTGTCCCCATCATGGGACGGGTTACAATCAACGGGACGGTGGCGCAGTTCAGTTGCAAGCGGAGCATCGCAAAGGAGCTTTGGGATGCCAAGGGCAACCGTGCCAAAGGCAAGAGCGTGGAGGCGAGAGAAACGAACCTTGCGCTCGACAACATCAAGGCGCAAATCATCAAGCACTACCAGCGCATATCCGACCGTGAGGCGTATGTGACGGCGGAAATGGTGCGCAACGCCTATCAGGGCATCGGCTGCGAGTATAAAACGATACTCGGCGCATTCGACAAGGAGAACGCCAAGTTCCTGAAACGTGTCGGCAAAGACCGCTGCATGGGGTCTTACCGTGTGATGGTACGTTCAAGGAACTATGTGGCGGCGTTCATCAAGTCGTTCTACAAGCGCAACGACATGTCCATGCTGGAACTTACGCCCGACTTCATCAAGGAGTTCTCCGTATTCCTTACAACGGAACAAGGGTTGAAGAACGCTTCCGTGTGGCTGGCTTGCATGTGGGTCAAGACGGTCGTTTCACGGGCGCATTACAATGGGCTGATACCGAGGAACCCGTTTGCGCAGTTCCGTATCACGCCCAATGTGAAGGAACGGGAATATCTTACGGAGGGAGAAATCCGGCAGCTTATCGAACATGAGTTTTCCGATGCCACGCTTGCTTTCACCCGTGACCTGTTCGTCTTTGCCTGCTTCACCGCACTCAGCTTCGCAGACATCAGGGAACTGACCACGGACGAGATTATGGACGTGAACGGCGAGAAATGGATTATTTCCAAACGACACAAGACGGGCGTACCGTTCCAAGTGAAGCTGCTGGACATTCCGTTGCAGATAATCGGAAAGTACAGACCGTTTCAAAAGGAAAACTTGGTTTTCGGTGAAATCAACTATTGGAACGTCTGCAAGAAGCTGAAAAAAGTCATCAGCGAGTGTGGCATAAACAAGCAAATCAGCTTTCATTGCAGCCGCCATACGTTCGGCACATTAGCCCTCAGCAAAGGTATGCCGATTGAGAGCGTGAGCCGTGTTTTGGGGCACACAAACATCAAGACCACACAGATTTACGCAAAGATAACCACGCAGAAGCTGGGTAACGATTTGACGGCATTCGGTAACCAACTGAACCAGACTTTCGGTAACATCAAAGTGGCAGGAATATGAAACGGACAACAATCACGATGGACGGCTGCGGCAGGGTTGCCGTGCCATCCGATTCCGCCAACGTGTGGATGAGTGAAATGGAGTTGGTAACGCTGTTTGATGTAATCGTCCCGACACTCCGTGCCGTCATCCGAGCCGTGTACAAGAGCGGAGTGTTGCAACCTTGTGAGGTGGAAAGGCGCATCAGGTTGCCCAACGGCTATTATTCGGAAGTGTATGCCTTGCCAATGGTCGTGGCACTCGCTTTCCGTATCAACACACCCAATGCCGCAAGGGTGCGCAATGTCCTGTTGGAAAGGTTGTGCTTGCGAAAAGACAGAAAAATGCTTTGGCTTTCGTTAGGCAACAGCACATCGTGTAAATGTTAGCGGGTGCAGTTGCGTGTCAATACGCCCGTGCATTCACACAACCCAAGTCTGCCCGAAGAAGTGCGATTTGTTGCTTCTTCGGGCTTTTTCTTTTCGTCTTTTGATGACTGATATTGCCCATTCCGCTTCATTTTCTTATTCGTCAGTTTCTTTTGCGCCATTCTGCATAGTTTTACATATCAATGTTTTAGCCGTTATGCCGTAGCTTTGCACCCATGTTCAACCCGCTTGCCGACAAGGTGTCGGCGGCACTAAAACTGTATTTGAAATATGGAGAAAAAAGAAGAATTCATCCGAGTAGGCACAACGCTCTACAAAATTGTGAACCAGCCCCGCATTGACGGCGGCTATGTGAGAAAGCGCATCGCATGGAACTCCGAGACCCTGCGGCAGGACTACGGCAAGGACTACATGGCGGGCATCCCGAAGTATGACGGCTTCTGCACCGTACCCGACCACGTGGGTTATCAGCCCGTAGTCGGCAAGTTCCTCAACCTCTACGAGCCGATAAACCACCAGCCGCAGGAGGGCGACTTTCCCTGCATCCGCTCGTTGGTGGAACACATCTTCGGCGAACAGTACGAGTTGGGCATGGACTACTTGCAGCTGCTCTACCTCTATCCCGTTCAGAAACTCCCCATCCTCCTGCTCGTGTCCGAAGAACGGAATACGGGCAAAAGTACGTTCCTGAACTTCCTGAAAGCCGTATTCCAAAACAACGTGACGTTCAATACCAACGAGGACTTCCGCAGCCAGTTCAATTCCGACTGGGCTGGCAAGCTGCTCATCATGGTGGACGAGGTATTGCTCAACCGCCGTGAGGACAGCGAGCGTTTGAAGAATCTCAGTACCACGCTTTCCTACAAGGTAGAGGCGAAAGGAAAAGACCGTGACGAGATAGGCTTCTTCGCAAAGTTCGTGTTGTGTTCCAACAACGAGCATCTGCCCGTCATCATTGACATTGGCGAGACACGCTATTGGGTGCGGAAAATTGTGCCGCTCAAGAATGACGATACAGACTTCCTGCAAAAGCTGAAAGCGGAAATCCCAGCTTTTCTCCATTTCCTGCAACACAGGCAACTCTCCACCGAGAAAGAAAGCCGCATGTGGTTCAACCCGAAGCAGCTGGAAACAGATGCCTTGCGGAAGATTATCCGAAGCAACCGCAACCGTTTGGAGATAGAGATGGCGGAACTGCTGCTCGACATCATGGCAAGCACGGGTATCAGTTCTGTTTCTTTTTGCCTCAATGACATTATCCCGTTGCTTGTCTGCTCGCAAGTCAAGGTGGAGAAGTCGCAGGTTCGGAAAGTGGTGCAGGAATGCTGGAAGCTGGCTCCTGTATCCAATTCGCTTTCCTACACCACCTACCAATACGACTACAACCGCGAATGCCGCTATTCACCCGTTAGGAGAATTGGACGCTACTACACGGTAAGCAAATCGCAGTTGGAAATGCTTTGATATTTTGATGAAATGATGAAAGCATATATAAACATAAAGAATAACAGCAACTTACATACTCATCAAACGCTCAACAAAAGTATTTAGCTGATGAAAAGAGAAAGCGGACGCAGCCTCACACATCACTTTTCTTTTAGCAAGCGGTTTGATGAAACGATAATGAAATGTTATTTTAGTGTAAATCAGAGTATTAGGCTATCAAATCATCATTTCATCGGATTTTCACGGCTCAACAAGTCCGCTGGGAAAGCAACAGAGGCGAACACCGCCATCCGCAGACTGGTCGGATGGACTTCCGTCCTGCCGACTGACAAGGGAAGCCAACACCGCTGGCCAAAAGAAAAAGGCGACCAATGTCCACCGACATCACCGCCGACACCGCTGCAGGCTTTTGGGGAACAAAAAGCCATAGCTCATTAGGGCGTTTTCTTCACGCACCGCTGACACTAATGCTAAAAACACCCCAATGAGCCAACGGGGTTACACCCCTCTGGACACCCCCGTTTGCTTCCGACAGAAGCAGCAAGTTGTCCTTTGGGTAACCCAAAGGCAGGTAAGCTACTCCAAAGTCAGAACTCTGTTTTTCACAGGTAGCAAGTTTGTGTTTTGGGCAGACCAAAACTATTTCAGACGCCCATATTTTTTAAAAGAATATTCAAATTCTTCTTTACGTGGGACTTCATAGCCTTGTTTTTTTATTTCGTCTGTAGCTTTTGTTGTACCTGATCTAAGGACTTTGTATCCATTATCAGTAAAACGTTTTATTTCGTTTTCATCGAATGCCGGGATATATGATGGTTTTTTGCGCCTATACAACCATGCAATAGGTTTCCTTTTGTCGTTTACTTTTGGTTCATCGAACAATATACCTTGCTCAACTGCTGATATTCCAAAAATCGGTAGTTTGATAAAATCGTAATACGCATCATAAGTTCTGTCATACCCAAGAGTTAGCCCCAAAAGATACACAGCAACAGAACATTCAAGCTCAAATTTTTTTGCATAATTGATAAATTTCGAATCAATGCGAAATCCATCGCTAAACTTATCTTTCATAAATAAAAACAATGGAGCTGCAATAGCAAATTTGCACCCTGCATCTTCATCAGTCAAAGAAGACAAGTTGGAGCTAACAGCTATATTCGAAAGTGATGCGAAGTCTTCTTTGGAACAATTTATTATCTGTGAATAAAGCCCTGTTGTTTCAGCAACATCTTCTTGCAGTTCCATTTTTTTCAACCAATTGCAAGCTACATGGATATAGTCACAAAAATACCCTTTCGTATTTTTAGGATAAAAACTATGGCGTTCATACCGTAGAAGATACGTCCATATAGATTGTTCTCCTGCAGGACGCTTATATGAAAATAATTCATCAAATACCTCAGAAACAATATTGTCTGTGATAATAGATTCACACTTCTTTCTGTCAGTTTCCGACAAATCAAATATCGCCCATAAATTATCAATGCCTCGTTTTGACTGCGATATTAGCCGATTATTGTGCAAAGTTTTAAATTTCTCACTCCAAGGTGACACGTGAAGCCTAATTCGAGAATCAAACGATACGTTCATTTCCTTTTTGGCTTCCTCATCAAAAGTATAAAGCCCCCTTACATCTTCAATGTTTATGGGATAGGGATACTCATTCCCATTATCGCTAACAAAGTGTATTACCATATACTCAAAAGAGTATTCGAATAAGTTCATGCACTTTGTTAACTTCTCAAACAAATTATCATCATTTGCATGAGCCTTGATATTTCCGTCAAAATTGATTGCCGAATAAACATTCAATTTACCATACTTGAATAAATCTACGAAATCCGCCTTACGTATAATTGCTAAATAATCCATTGTATCTATAATTTAAAATCCCCAAGGGTTGTTATTGTTGTTATTAGTTGTTGATTGACTTGCCACCGATGTGGAAATATCTATGTGCGAACAATTTGACTTGAAAGCATCCAAATAATCACTTGGATAGCCATAATAAGAAATATACAAATTCTTTCTTGCTCTGGTCATTGCCACCATAAACAAGGTTTTAGCCATGCTTTCATCAGGGCTGATATACAAATTGTTATTAGCAAATGGAATGAAAACATTATCAAAGTCCAATCCCTTTGCGCTGTGATATGTCATGAGGATAATGCGACGGTCATTTTCAGAAAAATTGCCATAACCATTACCCACATATTGCATTTTCATACCATTTGCTTTGAGAAATACATTCATTGCACCGAAATCTGTTTTCCCATACTGGTTGGTTACTCCTGCCCATGTTGGTTTTCCGGTATGACTAAGAGCTAAATTTACGAAATGGATAATTTTCTGAGCAGATGGAATCAAGATAGCGGCTGTATCACCTACATTCACAGCTTTCGTTGCCTGTTCTATTACGTAAGCTACTTCTTTTTCTTCGGAGGGAGCTTCGCACAAACGTATCTGTGTATCATCATGTGTCATATCCCTTTTCGATGAAAAAATATTCATTCGTGGAAGGAAACGTTGCACGGCATCGATAATAGACCGTGACAAACGATGGATGATTCCTAATTCAAAAGCGTCTCCATTGATTAGTCTTCCTATTTCTGACGGGGTTACGGTTGCTTCTTGCCATTGAGGGTCACGGTCAAAAATCGATTGATTAGAATCACCAGCCACAACAACGTGCGTACCACGGCTTTTCATTTCTGAAAGAATACGTGGTGTTAAATCTTGAACCTCATCGCACAGGATATAGTCATAATGGCTATTCCCCCTCATGAACCTGTAGTAAGTTTCTACGGTAACATTCAATCCGATTTCCTTAAATGCGGATTTAAACATTTCAACCAATGATTGTGTGAACACAATCAATAAAATGCTTGCAGAGGGCGATTTTGCACGGACTTTTTTTGCTGTATATGCAAGTAAAATAGATTTTCCAGAACCTGCAAATCCTTTAATCCAAACATTCTTGCGGTTTATGTCCACATTATCAAGAAAATCACGTTGCTGAGCATCGAGTTTATTCTCTTCTATTATCCATGCCATAGTATTACTGTTTAATTGTTGTTCGTTAGTGCTTTAGTCTTTGTCATTGACAAATTTTCTTTATTGTAATAAGCTTCACTTTCTGTTTTGGGAGCAGATGCCCTAATTTCTTTGGCAAAATTATTTTCCCCTAATTCTTCCGCTACAGTAGCAAACCATCCATAAGCATATTTTGGCAAAGAATTTGTCTTCCATTGTTTCAAATACAAGTCATATGCTTTTCTGAATTTTACTTGTGCGGCAACCGTGTTTCCTTCACTTTTATCTATTTTCCCTAATTCAATCAAAGCTATATCATGTTCTGGGTCTATATTTAATGCCTTTTGTAGATATTCTTTGGCTTGTTTCGGTTTTTTGTAAAGCAAAGTGGAACCTAAGTTCGCATAAGCATGTTTGTCATGAGGATTTTCTTCGATTGCTTTTTCATAAAATTCAATCGCTTTGTCTGTAGCCCCAGCATTGCTGTAAAGGACACCTATGCTATTATAATTGGTAGAAACTGGATATAATTCATTTTGCAGTTCAAACGTTTCTGCTGCCTTGAAATCATTTCCAATCTTCAGATAAGCCTGTTTGAGTGTAATCAGGGTTTCTTTCGAAGGTACACCGCCATTTTGTTCGGCTTCAAGGTTAGCTTGTCTTTCTGCTTTTAGGGCAGCCCTTTCTTCGGTTGTCAATTCTTTATTTGCAAATGGACTAAGTGGTTCCACATGGCATATTGTTCCCATGCAAGTAGCATGGATAATCAGCATCTTATCCGCATTGACTTCAATTATCAATTGGATTGGAGTATTGATAGGAAAGCCATTGGGCATGGAAGCTTCTATCTTCAAATTGAAAAGCATTTTTGTTGTATTACCAACACAAATAGGTAACTCGACAATTTTTTGCCCATCCCGGCTTGTTACCAAATCATCAATCTCTATAGTGTTACAGGGTATCTCTGTTCCTGCAGGGAGAATGATTTTAGGTCGGTCGTCCTTGGTAATGATTAAAATCGGTTCACTCGTGATAGGTTGTATCAGGCATTTATTCATACCATTGAACAATAAGCTGTGAATGGCTGCTCCTTGTGAAACGTGGGTTTGCAGGTCCATCGGAACCAATATCTCCGAATCCTCAAAATAGGAATGCAAGGCTTCTTGGATGTATGGACTTTTGCTACTTCCTCCAATAAGCAAAACATAATCAATCTCTTCTTTGGGAGTTTTAGATTTCTTAATGGCACTTTCTATAGGAGAGAATATACTGTTGTATTCATCTTCTCCTTTTATGCGGGTAGTCTTACCGAATCCTTGTTTTAAGAACACAGCCATTGTTTCTGTAAGCTCCTTATTCGTCAGGTAGAACTTGTTCTGTTTGAGCGTACCTTTATTAGTGATGATTTCAACCTCAGACTCTATTTCAGTCTTTGAATCGCTCGATTTCACATCAGGTATTACAAAATCAGAGGCAAGCGTTGCTAATGTTTTGTTCACTAATATTTTCAGTCGTTCTGCGACTTTATAAAGTGCAGATGCTATTTGTTTACGTTCATTCGTCCGAAACTGTTCTTTTTTCTTTCCATTAACTTCCAAAAAGCGTGGCATGAGATAATGGTACGTTATGTACCTGTCTATGTCGTCACCACCTAACTTCGTAAATTTTGAAATGGCAATGTTCTTAGAAAAAAATCCATTAGCACTCTGTCCTATTTCGAGTATAGATATATCGCATGTACCTCCTCCGAAATCAAAGACTAATACTTTCGAATTATAATCTGGGCTTATGAACATGGGGCGGTCTTCTGCTGCCCGTGATACAGCATAGCTGATAAAAGCCGCATTCGGCTCGTCTATAAGAGCTTGCTTTGACACTTTCATATCATTCGCCATTAGTGCGTCAAGTAAATCTTTACGCTGATTGGCTTCAAATGATGCAGGGATGCTTACTGCATACAAAATATCTGTACTGATATTATTTTCAGTACAGTATTTAATGATGAGGTATTTCAAATAGGCGAAGAATACCCGTGCTGCATCCACAGGATTCTTTATCCGAAAAGGGTCTACCTCACGCAGTTCACTATCGTAATACTTTGCTCCTAAATCCTCGCCCAACTCCATTTTGAACGAATACCAGATATTCTTTCCCTTTTTCAGTTGGTATTTCATCTGCGATGCACCTTCTCCAACCAAAATACGTCCATTCAGCCACGCTATTACCGTAGGCACTATCTCTGACCTGTATAAAGTCCCGTCAGGAAGCATTTGCGGCAATCGTAAAGACTTAGTATGAATTTTATGCTCATACTCATCATAGGAAGCGATAGATACCACCGTTGTTGATGTTCCAAAATCGATTCCGATGTACGTTTTACCACACATGAGTGCCGTATTCCTGACAGCAGGCAGCATTGATGATATTGTTATTTCATTCATTGCACTATGTTTTATTTCACGAGAAATTTATTAAGTCTTGAATGTTTACTTCTAATAGTTCTGTTATACGTTTCAATGTTTGTAAATCTGGTTGCGTTGTATTTGTACACCATTTGGATACTGTTGTTTGGTTCACTCCAAGTTGTTCTGCTAACCATTTACTGGTACGCTTTTTCTTAACCAAAACTATTTTGAGTTGATTCAAATCTTCCATTAATTTTTCATTGTTATTTCTTTGAATGCAAAGATAATGATTTTAACAATAATAAAAACCGATATTCTAAGATATTTTTGCTTTATACGAAATAAAGTCATACCTTTGCATATAAAGAGTTACTCGAACAAGCAAAGCGATACAGATTGCAGCAATTAGGACGGTTGCCAACTCATTACCCAATATCGGGGCATTCTTCTAACTCTCTTGATTTCAGACAAGTGTATTCTTTTTGCAGAATTACGAAATAATTCTGATTATCGAATATAATTCGCTATATTTGCACTATAAAATCGTATCAAAGAATGAAACTGAATAGAATAAAGACTGTATTGTCCGAAAAAGGTATCTCTCAGACATGGTTAGCTAAACAACTGAATAAGAGTTTTAGCATGGTCAATGCCTATGCCTGTAATCGGATTCAGCCTAATTTGGAGACCTTGCAACAAATCGCAGAGATATTGCAAGTGGATTTGAAAGATTTAATAACCGATAAAAAAGAACGGTTGAAATAGAACTTAATTAGGTTAGGAGGTTATAGTTCATTTGTACCTTATTGCAAATGTGCTGATAAACTTCCGATAATATACAATATTAAGAACATGACTCCTGAAGAAAAAGCAAGAATAAAGATAGACCAGTGGTTTGCTGATGCAGGTTGGGAAGTGGTTGATAGGGAAGACTACGAGCCGACTTGTACTGCTGTCGCCATAAGAGAAGGCTTGTTGAAAGGGAATCTTGAAGCTGACTATTTCCTATTTATTAACGGGAAAGCAGTGGGAATACTTGAAGCAAAACAAGAAGAAACAGATGCTTTTGCTTCAAAAGTTTGCGACCAAGCAACTTTATATGCAAGAAGTGTCCCTAATATCTATCAGGCGTATCAAAAGCCATTGCCTTTTATCTTTACTTCAAATGGTAAAGAACTATACTTCTGTGATTTTCGTGAACAAGATTCATATTTCAGACAAATAATGGCAATCCCTACGCCACATGAGTTGGTCAAGAAATTGGGAGTTGAAGATACATTTGCCGGACTACCTACATTGAAAAAGAAAGGACTTCGTGATTGCCAGTATGAAGCAGTGACAGAACTTGAGAAGAGTTTCCGCAGTGGGCAAAATCGGGCATTGATGGTTCTTGCTACTGGTGCAGGTAAAACATATACAGCTTGTCTTGCTGCTTACCGGATGCTTTCTTATACACCGATGCGTAGAGTGTTGTTTCTCGTTGACCGAAATAATCTTGGAAAGCAGGCGGAAGGAGAGTTTGGAACATTCCGTCTGACGGAGAATGGTGATGCGTTCAATACTATCTTTACGGTTAATCGGCTTCGCTCTTCTTCTATTCCATCTGATAGTAATGTGGTTATTTCTACTATACAGCGTTTGTTCTCATTCTTGAAAGGAGAAAATATTGAAGATAATGAGGAGGATGACGACAATGACGACAACGAACCGATGGAAGAAGTAATCCTGCCACCCAATCCCAACTTGCCCCACGACTACTTTGATATGATTATCATAGACGAGTGCCACCGCTCTATTTATGGGAACTGGCGTAAGGTATTAGAATATTTTGATACGGCAAGATTGGTTGGTTTGACTGCAACCCCGATTGAAGAAACTGAGAAATTCTTCAACTACAATATCATTGTCAACTATACCTTGGAAAAGAGTATTGTTGATGGTGTGAATGTGGATTGCAGGGTATATAGAATAAAAACGCAAGTCACGGAATCAGGAGGAGCTATATTAGAAGGCGAGAAATTCAAAGAAGAAACGAAATACACCGGAGAGGTTAAGACTAAAAGTAGTAAAGAAACAAAATTCTATACCAATAAAGAGCTTAATCGAAGTATCATCAACCCGGCACAGATAAAGTTAATCCTTTCGACTTATCGTGATGTGGTTTATACCGAATTGTTCAACGACCCACAGCGAGAACCGAATATGGATTATTTGCCCAAAACATTGATATTCGCTCTCAATGAAACTCACGCCACCAATATCGTACAGATAGCCAAAGAGGTATTCGGGCGCACAGATGACCGCTTTGTTCAGAAAATCACCTATTCGGCTGGCGACAGCAACGAACTGATACGGCAATTCCGAAATGACAAAGATTTCCGTATAGCCGTGACTTGTACGTTGGTTGCCACAGGTACAGATGTCAAACCGCTGGAAGTGGTCATGTTCATGCGCGATGTAGAATCATTGCCTCTGTATATTCAGATGAAAGGGCGCGGAGTGCGCACCATTGGTGATGAGCAATTGCGAAATGTTACGCCCAACGCATTCAGTAAAGATTGTTTCTACTTAGTGGATGCGGTAGGTGTGACGGAAAGTATGAAGACGGCGAAGCCTATAGATGGCAGTCCCACAACAAAGACTATCACTCTAAAGGAACTGTTGGAACGTATCAGCCACGGTTATATTCCTGATGAATATCTCAAACGGCTTGCAGCCACGCTTGCCCGAATATACTATAAGGCTGATGAATCGCAAAAGAAAGAATTTGCCCGTTTGTCTCATCATGACATGAAGGAGCTTTCAGCGAAAATATACGCTGTGTTGGAAAAAGGCACACTCCCTCCGTTTGTTAGTACAGACGATTCTAATAACGAGCGTAAGGGATTGGTATCCCCTCTTGCCAATCATGCCGACGCACGAAGATATTTACTCATTCTTGCTGCCGGGTTTGTCAATACGTTGATGCCCGGCGAAGATGCGCTTATCTCAAAAGGATTCTCCGTTGAAGAGGCTAAAGACACAACAGAGGCGTTTGAAGATTTTTGCAAAAAGTATTACGATGAGATAGAGGCATTGCGCATTATCCACAGCAACACGGGTGAACCGATAACTTATTCAATGTTGAAAGATTTGGAGAATAAACTTAAAATAGCAAATAACCATTTTACCCCAAAACAGATTTGGAACTCGTATGCCATTCTTTCTCCAAACAAGGTAAAGCGTTCTACTACTAAAGAAGAAAGCGATGCTTTGACAAATATCATACAATTGGTACGTTTTGCTTTCCGCCAAATTGAAAGATTGGACAGTGTCGTGGCTACTTCAAAACAGTATTTCAACTTGTGGTTGGGGCAAACCCAGCGTGAAATAACCGATAAACAACGTGAAGTTATCAGTCGTATTGTGGATTATATCGCTTCTAACGGGGCTTGTACAGTCAGAGATATTCGTGAAGATGATGCAACCCATGCAGCCCAAATGATTCGAGCGTTTGGTAATATGCAAAAAGCAGACGAAGCACTTCATTCACTTTATAAATTTGTAGTTTTAAGAAACGCAGCATAAGAAAATGGCAACAAATAATACAACAGAGCAGTCGCTCACCAAAAAAGTATGGAGTCTGGCAACAACTCTTGCCGGACAAGGTATTGGATTCACCGATTATATCACCCAGCTGACCTATCTCTTATTCTTGAAGATGGATGCAGAGAATGTAGAAACGTTCGGAGAGGAATCGGCTATCCCAACTGGTTATCAGTGGGCAGATTTGATTGTTCTTGATGGTTTGGACTTGGTGAAGCAATATGAAGGAACTCTTAAACTGCTTAGTGAGCAGGATAATCTGATAGGAACGATTTATACGAAGGCGCAGAATAAGATAGACAAGCCTGTTTATCTGAAAAAGGTTATCACCATGATTGATGAAGAGCAATGGCTCATTATGGATGGTGATGTAAAAGGGGCTATCTACGAAAGTATTCTTGAAAAGAACGGACAAGATAAGAAAAGCGGTGCTGGACAGTATTTCACACCTCGTCCACTCATTCAAGCTATGGTTGATTGCATCAATCCGCAAATGGGTGAAACTGTTTGTGACCCGGCTTGCGGTACTGGCGGATTCCTGCTTGCTGCCTATGATTATATGAAAGGACAGTCGGCAAGTAAAGAAAAACGTGATTTCTTGCGCAATAAGGCACTACATGGTGTAGATAATACCCCTCTGGTAGTAACGCTTGCTTCTATGAATCTATATTTACATGGCATTGGTACTGACCGCAGTCCTATTGTGTGTGAAGATTCTTTGGAAAAAGAGCCGTCTACCTTGGTTGATGTGATACTCGCTAATCCACCTTTTGGCACTCGACCTGCCGGTTCCGTGGACATCAACCGCCCGGATTTCTATGTGGAGACCAAGAATAACCAGTTGAACTTCCTCCAGCACATGATGCTTATGCTCAAGACTGAAGGACGTGCTGCTGTGGTACTCCCTGATAATGTCCTCTTTGAAGCCGGAGCAGGTGAAACTATTCGCAAACGCCTGTTGCAAGATTTCAATCTGCATACTATCTTGCGTTTGCCCACAGGTATTTTCTATGCGCAAGGCGTAAAAGCTAACGTGTTGTTTTTCAGTAAAGGACAACCAACTAAAGAAATATGGTTTTACGATTACCGTACTGATGTAAAGCACACCCTTGCCACCAATAAGCTGGAACGCCATCATTTGGATGATTTTGTTTCCTGCTACAATAATCGGGTAGAAATCTACGATGCCGAGAATAATCCGCAAGGGCGTTGGCGCAAATACTCAGTAGAAGATATATTGGCACGTGACAAGACAAGTCTTGACATCACTTGGATAAAACAAGGTGGTGAAGCGGACAACCGTTCACTGGCGGAACTGATGGCAGACATCAAGGATAAAAGCCAAACGATAAGTTCGGCTGTAGCTGAACTTGAAAAATTGCTCGCAAACATAAATGAAGATTGAGCGTATGGAGAACAATAAGGTAGCCATATCAATGGAGCAACAGTTTGGAGAAGTCATAGACATCATTCTCCAACATAAAGGTCGTGCATCAAGAGCTGTAAACAATGAACTGTTGTTCACGGCTTGGTATGTAGGTGGGTATGTATCAGCCAAATTAAAAAGTGAGGAATGGGGAAGCAAGGTGGTAACGCAGTTGTCCGAATATATCCGCTCTCAACGTCCAGATATTAAAGGATATAGCCGGAGAAGCATTTACAATATGGTGATGTTCTATGATGAATATTCATCGGAAACATTCTGTGCTACAGTGGAGAAGTATCTGAATCTTGAATTTGTGCGGCCAACAACTGCACAAATAGAAGCGAGCCAACCAACACAAGAAACGGCTGTAATTGTGCAGACGGCATCTGCACAATTACAGCCGACATCTGGACAAATGCCTCAGATATTAGAACTGACAACGTTGTCTAATCATATTGAGATTCTTTGCCGATGCAAAAGTACAGAAGAACGGATGTTCTATATTCTCTATGCCAATAAAGAGCATCTGTCTTTTAAGGAAATGCAGCGTTGCATCTCCAATCAAACATATACAGCTCTGTTGAGCAGCAAGGGCAATATGTCAAAAGGATTACTCAATACTTACCCCAATGCCCCTATAATGTTCAAAGACACATTGTTTGTCGATTTCCTGAACTTGCCTAAAAAGCATAGCGAATCCAAACTAAGAAATGGCTTGGTAGAACACATGAAGCAATTTATTCTTGAACTTGGCAAGGATTTCATCTTCATGGATCAAGAATACCGTCTCAATATCGGTGCATCCACATTCAAGGCTGATTTACTGTTCTTCCATCGTGGCTTACAAGCATTGGTTGCGGTAGAACTGAAAAAGACAAAATTCCATCCGCGCGACCTCGGTCAGTTGGAATTTTATTTGGAAGCACTCGATAGAGATGTAAAGCGTTCCAACGAAAACCCCTCTATTGGCATTATCCTTTGCCCAGAAGCAGATAAGGTGGTAGTGGAATATGCAATGAGCAGAAGCATGAGTCCTACGATGATAGCAGAATACAAACGCATCCTCATTCCACAAGAGCGTATGCAGCAACAGTTAAATGAGTTTTGCAACCTATTCTTAAACAAAGACTAATCGGTATGGATACAAAGAAATTACGTCAAAAGATACTTGACCTTGCCATTCGTGGCAAACTCGTTCCGCAAGACCCGAACGATGAGCCGGCATCTGTTCTCCTTGAACGAATCAAGGCTGAAAAAGAACGATTGATAAAAGAAGGGAAAATCAAGCGGAGTAAGAAGTCTGCAAAAACTTCCGATACGCCCCATTATGGGAATGTGCCGTTTGAGATACCGAGTTCGTGGGTGTGGTGCAAATTGGAGAATATTACAGTTCTTATCGAAGATTGCCCTCATACAACAGCCAAAGATGAAGGAGAGGGTTATCCTTTGGTGCGTACCCCTAATATTGGTGAAGGACAATTACTTTTAGATGGCGTGCACCGGGTTTCTAAGGAAGTTTATGACAAACGGAATATAAGAGCTGTTCCTCAAGTTAATGATATAATATATGCAAGAGAAGCACCTGCTGGAAATGCTGCTGTTATCAGAGAAAATGAGCAAGTTTGTTTAGGACAGAGAACTGTGTTAATTCGCCCAATGGATACACTTATTGATTCCGTATGGCTTACATATGCTATACTTGCCCCTTATTCGAGAAACCATCTGACAAGTAAAGCAACAGGTTCAACCGTAAGCCATGTGAATATGGCGAGTATTAGACCTTTTGACTTACCATTGCCTCCCATTTCAGAACAGCATCGTATTGTGGCAGAAATAAGAAGGTGGTTTGCTTTGATTGACCAAATAGAGCAAGGTAAATCTGACTTACAGGCCACAATCAAGCAAACCAAAAATAAAATCCTTGACCTTGCGATTCATGGTAAGCTCGTGCCACAAGACCCGAATGACGAGCCGGCAATCGAGCTGCTGAAACGCATAAATCTCGACTTCACACCTTGTGATAACGGGCATAGTAGGAAGTTGCCGCAAGGCTGGTACTCGGTAACTGTCAATGAGGTCTGTTCAATAATAGGAGGAGTTTCATATAATAAAGCCGATATTCAAGATACAGGTATAAGAGTATTAAGAGGCGGCAATATACAGGGCGGGAAAGTCATTGATTGTTTTGATGATGTCTTCATCCCCCTTTCATATCAAAATAATGACAATCAAGTACAGCATGGAGATATTATAGTTGTCGCTTCTACTGGAAGTCAAACATTGATTGGAAAAACCGGTTTTGCTGATAGGGATATTCCTAAAACACAAATCGGAGCTTTTCTTCGAATTGTGAGATCAAAACAAAAAACCTTGTCACCTTATATACGTCTTATATTCCAAACCGATGCCTACAAAGATTACATTAGGAATGTAGCAAAAGGTTCTAATATTAATAATGTTAAAAATGCTCATCTGCAAAATTATCAAATTTGTTTACCTCCATTAGAAGAGCAACAACGCATAGTTCAAAAGATAGAAGAATTATTCTCATTCCTTGATGATATTCAAACAGCCTTAGAAGTGTAAATTAATACACTTCTAAGGTCTGCGTAAGATTACCAATTTACCACCTTGTCTACAATTTTCTGTTGTTCGCTGGCTGTGCGACGGAGATAAATTCGGGTCGTTTCGATGCTTTCATGTCCCATGAGGTCGGCAAGTAAAGCAAGGTCGTTAAAGCGGTCAAGGAAGTTTTTGGCGAAACGGTGACGGAATGAATGAGGATAAACCACCTCCTTGTTCATTCCGTATTTTTCGGCAAAATGTTTGAGTTGGGAAGCTATTCCACGAGTAGTAATGCGCTGACCGAAACGGTTTAGGAAGATATAGCCGGAAGTAAGTCCTATTTCTTTGAGCCATTTCGCAGCCTCCGTGC
>UMER01000949.1_pt1 | contig 21933 bp, 19 predicted proteins | sample 1964801 | NCBI WGS metagenome assembly UMER01 (sample SAMEA4836025, study PRJEB28245) | human gut metagenome | biome: gut microbiome; material: fecal sample | place: Denmark | collected 2008 | reverse complement strand
CGGTCCCGGATCGGCAAGCCGTCAGGCTATCGGTACGGGTGTATTCTTTGGCATGATCGCCGCCGTAGCGATAGGTATATTGCTCGTTCCCTTCTTCTTTGTATATATTTATAGATTGAAAGGTAAATTTTCCCAGAAAGTGAAACGATCATGAAACAGTACCGATATATTCTTCTCTTTTGCGTCGTACTTTTATTTGCCGTAAGCTCTTGTAAAATCGGTAAAAAGTATGCACGTCCCGAAATGAGTCTGCCCGAACAGTTGGATCCGGCAACTTCGACACCCGATACTTTCTCGATAGCCGATATGCATTGGTGGGAAGTATACGGCGATACAATACTGCAAAATCTTATCCGCCAAACGCTCGAACACAACAAAGACATGCTGGCCGCTTCTGCACGTATCAAGGAACTGGCAGCTTTAAGACGGGTCGATTTCAGTAAAATCTTCCCCCAAATCGATGGTCGTATCTATGCCGATAAAGATGCAACCAACTACGGAGGAAACGATTATAGCAATGATCCCGAACACTCCATCAAACTGCTTCTGTCTTGGGAAGTCGACCTGTGGGGAAATCTTCGTTGGGGAGCAGAGAAAGGAAAAGCGCAATTACTCGAAGCGATCGAAAACCAACGCGCCCTGCAAGTGAGCCTTGTCGCGCAAGTCGCACAATCATATTTCGAGCTTATCGCTCTGGACCATGAACTCTCTATCGTGCGACAGACACTGCACGCCCGGGAAGAGGGCGTAAGACTGGCCAAACTCCGTTTTGAAGGAGGGCTTACCTCGGAAACATCTTTCCAGCAGGCTCAGGTAGAGTTGGCCCGTACAGCCACTCTCGTCCCCGATCTCGAACGTTCTATCGTCATAAAAGAAAACGAAATAGCCCTGCTCACCGGTACATTTCCCCGAAATATCCCGCGAGAAACAAACCGTTCGATAAATCGGTTGCCGCAAACATTGCCGGCCGGACTTCCCTCGTCGTTGCTCGAACGTCGACCCGACATCAGAGCCGCAGAAAAAGCCCTTATGGCAGCTAACGCCGAAGTAGGAATCGCATTCACCAACATGTTTCCCAAGATAACCCTCACCGCCCAGTTCGGAGCAGAAAGCGATGAAATAAAGAATCTGTTCCAGTCTCCGGCTCATTTTTTAAGCGGAAGCCTACTCACACCTCTTTTCTCCATGGGGCGCAACATTGCCCAACACAAAGCCAAGAAAGCTGCTTACGAGCAAAGCATCTACCAATACGAAAAACAGGTTTTAGTAGCGTTTAAAGACGTTCGCGATGCGATTGTAACCTTCAATAAAAGCGAAGAAGTATTCATGTCGCGGCAAAAGCTGGAACAAGCGGCATTCAGTAATAACAAACTGGCTCATCTGCAATACATCAACGGCTACATCAGTTACCTCGATGTGCTCGATGCTCAACGTGGATATTTCGATGCCCAAATCAGCCTGAGCGACGCTATTCTCGGTAAACAACTCGCATTCGTCCAACTTTACAAAGCGTTGGGCGGAGGCTGGCAATAAAATCCGTTCAGAACTCTCCAAATAAGACCGCCTATACTTTTAAGTATAGGCGGTCTTATTTTTTATTGTTGACGACCTTAATTTTAGGACGATACAAACTACTTCGTGAAGAATCGGAAAGAAATACCCTCAACCCGAATATTGGAAACAAGCTCCTTATAAACCGCCAAATCAAAATCCCCACCACTACACAGAATTTCGAATGTCATACCCCAATATGCGATATAATGTCCCGTAGGTACATACCCGTTTCTCCGATAAAAATCACGCCGCCGGATACGCTGGGCCAAATTAGGGGCAGACTCGTCGGCCGCCTCTATATCCAAGACAATCTGGTAAGCGGGATATAACTCTTTCAGTCTCGACAATATTTCACTCCCGTATCCACAAGAACGATATGAAACACCTACGGCAAAAAAGCAGACATATACCATATTTTTATATCGGATAAGGTGAAGATAACCGATAAAATCTTTTCCTGCATAAAAGCCCCAAAAATCACAATCGTCGGAACTCTCGGTATAAGAAAGGAGGTCTTGCGGCGAAACATACTCCTGCGGAGGAAAAGCTTCGACGGCTATTTGTTCAAGAGCATTCATATCGGGGAAATCCCGAGTGATACGTACGATTTTCAGACTCATAAGTATATTTGTTTTGTCTATACCGACAACTATTCCCGACATAAATATAGCATTATCGGACGGATTTTCCAACAAATGCAAAAGCCTTTTCAACTCCGTATCTTCTAACTCATTCAATAACAATATACCCGATGGGAGATTTATCGCTTAAATATGTACCTTTGTGGCAAGAAACAAACACAACAAAATGGAATACAAAAAAATTCATGCGATTTTTTTCAGCGCGACAGGGACAACCCGTAAAATAATCGATACAATCGCCCGAGGCTGCGATGTAAACGAAATCGAACGACATGATCTACTCCTGAAAAAACAGAATGATACATATATCCCCGAGAACGAAATAGCCATATTCGGTATGCCGGTATATGCGGGACGTATACCGGCTATATCCGCCGAATCGCTGCGACACTTTACCGGGAAACACACTCCGGCTATTATTGCCTGTACATACGGAAACCGGGCTTATGATGATGCCCTGCTCGAATTACGCAATATAGTAGAAGAGCAAGGATTCATCGTTGTCTCGGCTGGTGCATTCATCGCCCAGCACTCCATTTTCCCCCACGTGGGAACCGGACGCCCCGATATCCGAGATATAGCCGAAGCGACAGAGTTCGGCCGAAAAAGCATATCTATTTTATCGGCCTCTGAATGGAGAGAAGAAAAACAGCTTTCACTTCCGGGAAACAATCCCTATCGGGAAGCCGGGAACATTCCGCTGAAACCTAAAACCCGACGCAGTTGTACCCGTTGCGGACTGTGCGCCCAACAATGTCCGGCACAGGCTATCGATGCTGAAAATCCCCACCGACTTGATGAAAGCCGATGTATATCTTGCGCCCACTGCATAGCGATATGTCCTCGACATGCCAAGCATTTCGGCGGAATACTTTATCGTCTTGCGTCCCGCAAATTCTCAAAAAAATTTTCCATCCCGCTCCACAACGAAGTTTTTTACAAAGAGTCGTCTTTCCCCGCAAAAGAATAAACGGTAAACTTCCCTTAAAAAAGAGGAATCGTCAGATAAACAACGATTCCTCTTTTATTTTTCTGTCTCTAATTCGGTAAACAAAAAAAAGTGTTATATAATAAAAAGAGAGTGTAAACAAGTATAAAGCAAGTTCTATCGGACATTGTCCCACTCCCCAATGCCCCGGCAAAATAAGCAAATACCACACAACTATCTATTGATAAGATAATTGTGTGGTATCTTGTCGGGGTGAGAAGATTCGGGACGTCAGATCGTCTCAGCCATTGGGGGAAGACCTTGCCGGGCGGAGTCTTGATTGGAGGCGGGTGTGTGAAAGCGATAGATTTTGGCCGGCTTACCATTTTCCCGCAATCGAGAAAATGGTATAATCGCCGTCGGGATTGTTCCGGGATTCTTTGTCGCTTTACTTGCTCGGAATAACAGGGAGATCCCTCCGCCCTGCCGGGCGTTCGGGATGACATGGGTCGGGGCTACGGGTACGTTGTGGGGAATGAGATTCCTCGTCGGCCTGACGGCCTCGCTCGGAATGACAGGGCTTCGGAATGATATTTAATATATGGACAATGGATAGAGTAGAACGTATTTCGGATCATGCTTTTGCGCTGCATATGACGGACGGGCGGGTGTTTACCTTGTCGAACCGTCCGCAGGCACCGATGGATTCGCTTCTGTGGCAATCGTATTCCCGGAACTGGGAACTGTACCCGCACCAAGTGGGGGGCTACCGGGTGATTCCTTACGGGCATGATAACTTGCTGCCTTCGCAACTGAGGGAGGTAGTGAATGACAACAATCTGGCACCGGGCATCATAGAGCGACAAATGGGACTCTTGTACGGACAGGGGGTGTTCTTGAACGAACTGGGGTATGTGAACGGGGAGATCACGCGCTTGTGGAGGGAGGACCGGGAGATACAGGGGTGGCTTGACGGTTGGGATTACCTTGATTACATCAAGCGGGCCATGACGGATTACTTGTACTTGAAGGGTTTCTTCGATGTGAAGTATCTGGAACGGGGCCACCGCATAGGGCGGCCGGCAAGGATCGCTTTCCTGAAACATATCCCGGCGAAAAACGCGCGTCTTGAATGGACGGACAGCCGGGAACCGGAGGATGTGCGGCATATTCTCGTGGGGGACTTCGAGCACGGTTGTGTGAACACGGGTATCCGCCGTTATCCGGTGTATGACCGACGGAATCCGGGCCGCTACGGAACGGCGGCCTCTTATAATTGTTCTTATACTTTTTCGAGAGATTTTTATTCGGTGCCGTCTTATTGGGGTGCGCTGCGCTGGATTGTACGGGGATCGGAGATACCGACGATTTTCAAATATGTAACGGACAACGGGCTGAACCTTGCTTACCACGTGCATTCGCCGGCGGGTTACTGGGAGCGGAAACGGGAGGTTCTGAAAGAGCTTCACCCGGAATGGACGGCTGCCGGGGTGGAAAAGGCTATTTCGGAACTGAGCGAAACGTTCTTGCAAAGCCTGACGGAGGTGTTGTCGGGAAAGGAGAACGCGGGGAAGTTTTTCCATACGGTGGATGTGCCGGACGAGACGACGGGAACGGTATATACATGGAAAATCGAGGCGATAGACCAGAAGATAAAAGATTTTGTGGATTCGCAGCTGCGGATTTCGGAGGCTTCGTCGTCGGCGATCACTTCGGGCATGGGGCTGCACCCGTCGCTGTCGAACGTGATGGTGAACGGGAAGCTGGCTTCGGGTTCGGAATTATTGTACGCCTTTAAATTGTATCTGCTTTCGGACACAGAGATCGCATCGAACGTGATTCTGGGGAGTATCAATCAGGCGATTGCTTTTAACTTCCCGGGGACGCGGCTCAGGCTGGGCTTTTACCACCAAAGCGTGAAAAGCGAGGAAGAGTTGTCGTCGGGGGACAGGGTACGGAACTCATGAGGGTGTTTGTCGCTTTTTCCCGGCAGGATGGGGATTCGGCGGGAGTGATTTTCTGCGGCACCCGGCGGGGTGAAAAAGATTTTTCCTTTTGCTCTCGCTTGCTAGGGGATTCCTCGCATTCGCTCGGAATGACAGAGGAATGACAATTTTAAAGTTACGGATATGATTTTCAACAAAAAGGGCGATGGTGCGGCCGAACTGCACCGGCTGACGGGACTGTACTATGCAGCCAACAGTTTCGACGTGATTGCAACGGAAATAGAGTTCGCTACCCGCGAGGTGGCTTCTCTTGTCGGCGAGGGTGGGGTAGCCCGCGCGGAACGGCATTATCTCTCGGAGGAGTATAACCCGGACGGGGGTACTACGGAAGATCTTTTGGTGCGTCGGGTGCAACTGCCAATCGCCTGCCTCGCTGTGGCACGCCATGCGGGTCAGACACTGGTCTCACACGAGGACGCGGGCCGTAAGGCGAAGAGGGACGATAACGAGACTTTGCCGTGGGAATGGATGATAGACCGGGACGACCGGGCTTTGCGGGAAAAGTATTGTAGGGCGCTGGACGCGCTGTATGCTTTTCTGGAAGGGAATGATTTCGAGGAGTGGAACGGGTCTCCCATGCGAAAGCTGCGGGAAGAGTGCATCGTGAAATCGCTCGGAGACTTCGAGACGGTATATCCGATCGATCACTCTTATTATACTTATTTCCTGCTGCTCCCACTGATCGTGGAGTGCCAACAGCTGACGGTGCGGCCGGCCGTAGGGGAAAAATGGGAAGAGCTTGTTTCGGGTAACGGGACGGGGGATTCCTCACACTCCGCTACTGCTGCGATTCGGAATGACATGGGGGCGCTCGGAATGACAGGTGGGGATTCCTCGTCGCTTCGCTCGCTCGGAATGACAGAGAGTCGAAATGGTAATGAGGGGCTTTTACGGCTGGCTGTGCGGGTCGCGGTACTGTTGTCGGTGGCTACGGCTGTGGAGCGTTGGTCGTTGGAGGTGTTTCCTCTCTCGATCGCCCGGCGGTTCAACCCTACTTATCAGGGAAACCGGGCTTCGGACAAGGCATCGACGGCTGAAATGGAGTGGGCCGTAGGTAAACTGAGGCAACAGGCCGATGAAGCACTGAACGAGTTGTTATCGGCCGTGAACGGGGGCGGGAATCCGTATGATGGTTTTCCGCTTCTGCCCGGGAATGACCGTCGGAATAAATTTTTCAATGCGGGATAGTATGACGACAATAACATTTGGAAACGGAACGATACGGGAAATTCCTTCGTCATGGGAGGAACTGACGGCGAAAGAGATACGCCGTATCGTGAAAACGTATTACCGATGCATGGCCGAGGGGAAATCTCTACTGGAATTTAATGTGAGGGTATTGTTTTACTTTCTCGGTATCGATCATGACTGGCGGAGCATCGTGTGGGAGCGTCTGCACCCCGAGGCTGCGAAAGACCGGGACGCGAACATTTATATGTTGTGCGAGCGGTGTCTGGGCTGGCTTTTTTCCGACGGGGAGGGTGGCGGATTGGCTTTTTCGTCGCTTGTGAACGCTTTACCGACATTCCGGACGGGTTTCTGCGGTCGGAGGTGGATAGGGCCGGCGGACGGATTGACGGATATTTCTTTCGGGGAGTTCCGAAGGGCGGCTACGGCCTTGAATGCTTTTTTCAAGTCGCAGAGATCGGACGACCTCGACGAGTGTATCGCTTTCTTGTACCGGCCGAGGAACCGGAAGGCAAACAAGTCGGGGCGGAAAGTACGAGGGGTTACTCCGGAGGGACTTGCGCGGGACAAACGCCATATTGCCCGGCTGGCAGCGTGGAAGAAAGGGCTTATCGCTTTGTGGTTTGCGGCTTGTGTGAAGTTTGTGCAGTCGGCGACGATACACATCGACGGGGAGGATATAGACATGGGACGGCTTTACTCGGGCGAGGGAACGGAGAAAGGGGAGTTTGCCTTTTCGTGGAACGACTTACTCATCGAGGTGGCAAAGGAACAGAGCATCGGATCGATGGAACGTGTGGACGAGGAACCGCTTTATTCGGTTTTCGTGATCATGTGGCACAATTACAAGGAGAGGAAACGTCTGGAACGGCGGTCTTCCCAGACATAATGTATAACGAACGAAAAACAGGATATCATGAGAAAGAGACTGGAAAGAATAAGTATGTTGATGGGGTATTTGCGGGATTTTGCCGTAGAGGGGCTTCCTGCACCTATCTTGGGGGTGAACAACGAACAGACGACGAACGCGCTGGTGTCGAAAACGGGACCGCAACTGGTGGCGGCTTACCCGGAGTTGAGCCATACGGGAAACTCGGATTGTTATACGGAGACGTTGCAGAGCGTCTTTTTTGTGCTGGATAAATCGCTGGGCGCGACTCGTACGGAGGTGTCGGAGTTTGAGCAATATATGGGACTGATGGAGCTTGCCGACGCGGTATTGACGAAGATAGAGCGGGATACGTCGGCAGAGTCCTGCTCTCCTCTGGGCGGCTTGACGCTGATGACGGCAAAGGTTGCTCCGGAAGGGTCGATCTTCGGCGGGTGGTGCGGGTACTCGATAGAGGTAACGATGAAATGAGAGGTGAATATATTGGGTCCTATTTACAAGCATGTGTTCATCATGCCTATAATTTATGATGGTCTATTGAAGAAATAGGCCATTTTTATTTCGCATATGTTAGATTAATCAGTAAAAAGAGATATTATAATACTAACAAAAGAAATCAATAACGTGATTATTGCAAAAATAAAACTGCTTTTTCTATACCTTTGAGACTCTTGTTGATCGAGTTCTTTCCTTACTTCATTCTGATATTCAGACAGTTTACTATTTATACTTTTCATAAATTATAATATTAAGCAATAAAGATAAAAAAGTTTTATCTGTTTTCAGAAAATGTAAATCTAAATTTGCACTTATGAGGTATATATGATATATTTGAAACTTATGTATAACATATTAAAAATGCCATGATTATTAAAAAAGTACACATTGCAAAATTTCGAGGATTCAAAGATGTCGAATTTGAAATGGGCGACCAAATAACAGTTATAGCAGGCCAAAATGGTACACAGAAAACCACCTTACTTGGTATTTTAAGCCAAACATTTAGTTTACGAGGACATGAAACGATGGCTTCCGCTAAGCCATTATGCGGAGGTAATTATCATTCAGGTTTTGCAGATAAATTTAAGCTGTCAAAAACATACGATGTTGCAAATAGTCATGAATGGACATTGTTCTTGCATAACTCAGAAGAGCCGTATATAATTAAAAGCATAGCTCGGGATAAAGCCTCTGGAGATATTCGATTTTGGAAAAAAGGAGATAAAAGAAAAGGATCTGGATATATTCAGCTCCCCGTTATATATTTAAGCCTTAAAAGATTATTTCCTATTGGGGAAGATGATAAGATACAACAAAGTCAAAACATTGAATTGAATGCAGATGAAATTAAAATTTATCAGGAATTACATAATGAAATTCTTATTTCTCTTGATAATATAATAAAAGCTGATTATCTAGAAAGTCCAAATAAAAATACACTTGGAGTCAATACAGATTATTACGATTGGGTTCAAAATTCAGCGGGTCAAGATAACATAGGGAAAATCATTTTAGCTATATTGTCGTTTAGACGACTAAAAAATGATTTTCCTAATGATTATAAAGGAGGAATATTTGTTATAGATGAAATTGATGCAACAATGTATCCAGCATCACAAAATAAATTAATAGAAGTTTTACGTAAATATTCATCAAAGTTGTCCGTACAAATAATTTTTACTACACACTCTTTGTCTCTTTTAGAAACGGTTTGTAATTTACAAAAAGAATTATCGGCAAAAGAGATCACAAAAAATCAAGTGAAAGTCCTATTTCTGGAAAAAAAAGATAAAAATATTAATATAATTACGGATGTTCCTTTCGCAACAATTCGTAATAGACTAAATGTTGTTGTCAACAGAAAAAATGAACTAAAAATAAACGTTTATACAGAGGATAAAGAGGCAGCTATTTTAGCGAAAAAATTACTTGTGGGAACAAAAAGCAATCTAAAATTCATAGATGTAACAATCCCTTGTAGCACTTTAATAGATTTAGTATACCGTAAAGTTCCATCATTTACATTTCCGAATTCAATAATTATTTTAGATGGAGATGTAAAAACAGATACTGCCAATAAGAAAAAAATCAAAGGTTCTAAAAATGTTCTTTTTCTTCCAACTGAAAAATCTCCGGAACGAATAATCGCGAACATGTTAAACGATTTGAATGAAACAGACCCTTTATGGTCAAGTATCAATACTGACTACACCAAACAATTTTGTTTCAAAGACTATTCATTTGATCGTATATCTCATAATAGAGAAGATGCAAAAAAATGGTTCAAGTTACAACAAAAAGAATTAGGAAATTCATGGTATACAAAAACGATAAATCGTTGGAAAAAAGATAATAGTAATGAATTTAACCTTTTTATTTCAGATTTTACGACAGTATACAATAACTTTGCAAAAGAATTAGGCATAGATACAATTTAAGGACATGAATCTAACTCCCCTTAGATATCCGGGTGGAAAGTCTGTAATGACTCCATTTTTTATTGATTTGTTTAATGCAAACTCAATAAAAATGCCTATTTATGCAGAGCCATATGCAGGAGGAGCGGGAACCGCTATCAATTTATTACTTAGCGATAATGTGAATGAAATACTTATTAATGATGCAAATATTTGTATTTATTCTTTTTGGCACTATTTATTAAAATACAAATTAGACTTTATCCACAGAGTTGAAGATACGGAAGTTACAATAAATGAATGGTACAAATGTCGAGAGATTTTAAAATATGCGAAGCAACCATCTTTTGATCTTGGATTTGCGACGTTCTTTTTATCTCGAACGAATAGATCCGGCATATTAACTGCGGGGCCAATAGGAGGTGGTACTCAAGAAAAACAAGATAGTGCTAAATATAAAATAAATTGTCGTTTTAACAAGATAGATCTGTGCAAACGATTACAGGATATAATAGATAGATCCAGTCAAATTAAAACTTTTAATGAAGATGCTCTTGTTTTTCTTAAAAGGGCGGTAAATAAACAGACAATGGTTTATTTAGATCCTCCATATTATATCAATGGAAAATCTCTATATATGAATTACTATTCTCATAAAGATCATGTAACATTGGCTAATCACTTAAAGAATTCAGACAACTATTATTGGGTTTTATCCTATGATAATGCTACAGAAATACGAGAACTATACAAAAATTTTGATTTATATTCTTTTGAAATTAGTTATACTGCACAGAAAATCAAACAGGGGAAAGAGCTTTTAACTCATTCTAAAAATCTAGTCCTACCTCAAAATAAATGTATTCGAAGACCCTCTTCAAACATCATTTTACAAAAAATATAATTCTCTGAAAAATATTTGCTTTTTTATGCCCATACATGGCCATCGGGAATGGCAGTCGTTTTTGTCGTAGAATGGACAAAACGATACTGAAATTTGCAGGTGTGAGGTAGAAATGGTATATTTGAATTATATAACAACTTTTCTAACTTAAAATTTAATGGTATGGAAACATTTATGGCCATCGTGTTCTTGGTATTCGGGATTCTGCAAATAATCTTATTCTTCAAGATATGGGGAATGACAAATAATGTAAAAAAAATCAAGGAAGCATTTTTGGAAAAAGATTTTCCTGCGGAATATCTTTTAGTAAAACCTGATCTTGTAAAAGATGCTTTTTATGCCAATATCCGAAAAATAGATAAATTGATTTATTTGGGAGACAAAGAGGCCGCAAGACGCATGCTGCTCTCGATGAAGTATGACTTAGAAAGCTGTCGCAATAGTGCGGATAAATATGTAGAGAAAGAAGTTTTGGAATTGAGTGAACCCCTATTCAAAAAAATAGAAGAATCGCTTGCAAAATTATAGATGCTCTATGACTTAATTTGGTAAAATGCAGAGAAAAATTTCTCTGCATTTTGTTTTTTCGGAAAAAAGTCCCATATTTGCAGTGTTCACCAATTGAGACAGGCGAGAAGGCTCGCCGAATTGCGGGCATTTTTTATGCCTTATCATATCGTATAGTTCCGTCCCGTGTGGAGCGTTAATGCGCCCACAGCCTGTCTCAGGTGGTGAACAACGGGGAGCGGAACTTTTTTTGTATCCCGCCCCCACCACAAGTCAACCCTATTGTTTCATTTTAATTGTTCACCAAAAATGAAAGAAAACACATTTGAGTCCTCCCTAAGTGCGGAGGCAAAGAACCGGGAATTGCCTATCGACCCGGAATTGCGCGACATTATCTTGCTCACGAACGAGGTATTGCTCCGCTTTGAGAACTATTGGGCCCGCTATGACGAGCGGGAGGTGGAGGAGGATCTTTTCGAGCTCTTCGAGAACGTGGGTGCGAACCTGCTGAATGCTGTTGAAGACGAGACCCGCATCTTGCAGGCCTTGATGTATGAGCGTTTTCTTGACCGGTCATGAAACGCTCATTGTCCTGCCCGACTACCCGACGGAGGGAACGGGCGATTACGGTATTGGAGCGCCGGCTTATCGACTTCGTGCGCACGGAGATGGGTGTGCGGGTTACGCGCCGGGAGCTGTGGCAACTGCTGCACCTGTTTTTTGCTTTCACGGTATTTCTGACTGCTGCGACCTCGGGGTCGATGGTGCTCTCGCTGGGCACACTGGCCTATTGCGCGGCCTGTTACCGTCCTGTGTCTCACCTTTTAAAACAAAACGACGATGAAAAAACTGATTTATGAGATTCCCGTACATGATGATAATGATGCCGAAATGATAGCCCGGGAGATAGAGGCGGTATTGGGTATCCGCCCCGCCCGCGTGGAGGAGATTGCCCCGCCGTGCGACAAGCAGGAAAGAGAATCCGTGCAGTTGGGTGGAGATTCCTCACACTCCGCTACTGCTCCGATTCGGAATGACAGGACGGAGAAATGGGGAGGAGATTCCTCGCATTCGCTCGGAATGACAGAGGGCTTATAAAAAACGCCGGGAGACTTGCGCAAGAAGCTCTTTTTCTATATCTTTAACCATGAATCTTTATTGCCACATCTTATGGATATGCTCATCACCATCATCGGCCTTACGTCTTTTGTCTACCTCTTTGTCCTCGGGGTAAAGGTCCTCAAAGAGAAAGCCCGCCGCCGCGCGGGCACGCCTTCTCGCGTGAAGAGGACGATCCGTGCGAAAATGCAGGTGCGCCTGTGCGAGTACGGGGGCATGCCTTGCCGCATATTCTGCTCGACGGAGCATAACTTCACCCACATTTATGCTCCCAAACGTTTCTCCCAAGAGACGGCGGAGGCGATTATGGGCCAAGAGAGGGATCTCATGACCGAGAACATCTATTTCTACACACGGGCCAGGGAGGAGTATTACGGGCCAAGTTTCACCCTCGGCTCGATCGACACCACAGCCCCTTATGCGCGTTTCCTGCGCCTGCACGACGGGGAGTATATGAATATATGGGGATTTGACTCCTGAGACCGGAGCAGCCACGGAATGGCAGGGGGGACGAAGATAGAAGGAGATTCTTCACTCCGTTCAGAATGACATGGGGATTCCTCGTCGGCCTGACGGCCTCGCTCGGAATGACATGGGACGGGGCTACGGGTACGTTGTGGGGAATGAGATTCCTCGTCGCTTCGCTCGCTCGGAATGACATACGTCCGGGATGACATGGACGATTGTTGTCCTTTTTAGCCGCTCATTGAGCGGCTATTTTTGTGTCGATAAAAATCGATAACCATCATGTCTATAAAAGATCGCTTTATTGAAAATGTGCTTCGAGATGAAGGAAACCGCCTGTTGCGCAATCAAGGCAAAGCGCTGCGGAAAAGATTGAAATTCCATACACACCGGCTGTACGATACCCGCAGGATTTCAGTCTCGGAGAGCCGGATGACTTTCACCCACACCGTTTACGAGCGTTTCCTCGATATGAAACGACTGCAAGACGGGACGATACGGCGGCGCAGGCGACGTATCCACAACCGGTTTGTCTACGGGCACTACCGGTCGATCGCAGGGCGGTTGCTGTATGAATTTACCGAAGAGACCATACAAGAAATACGAGAATCGATAAAACAAGAGAATCATGGCCGGAAAAATCAATAATGAAACACTCGCCCTGAATATCGACATAAACGGGGGCGACAAAGTCCGCAAGGAGATGAACGACTTGAACCGGGCTATACAGGACACGAAGACGGAGATCGCGGAACTGACCCAAAAACAGAAAGAGCTCGCCGCTCAAGGGAAAAAGGATACGGCCGCTTACAAAGCGGTTACTCAAAGTATCGAGAAGAAAAGCCGCGCGTTGGCTGAAAACAAAACGAAACTGGACGCCCTTGAACGGCAGCAGTCGGTAAGCAGCATGACCATCTCGGAGCTGAACAAACGCATCAGGGAGCTTAATTCCGTTCTCTCGAAAATAGACCCCAAAGCGCCTGAATGGAAACAGGTGAACGGCGAGCTGAAAGAGGCGAAAACCCGTATGAAAGAGTTGAGAGCGCAGAGCCAAGCGACGGGCGGTACGCTCCGCTCGATGATGGAGGGGCTCAACAAATATGTGAACCTCATAGCTGCTTCTGTAACAGCCACCGTGTTCTCGGTGCGTAATATCACCCGAGTGCGCGATGCGTTCCTTGCCTATGACGAGGCGCTGACGGACGCGATGAAGACGACGAACCTCACGCGTGAGGAGATGGAGGAGCTGGGCGAGGAACTGGGAAAACTGGATACCCGGACGTCGCGGAACGACCTGCTGGAGCTGGCGCGTATCGGGGGCAAGCTGGGCATCACGGGGAAAGATAATATTTTGGAGTTTGTGCGGGCAGCGGACCAGATCAACGTGGCCCTCGGGCGGGATCTCGGCAACAATACCGAAGATGCCATACGGGAAATCGGGAAACTGGTAGACATCTTTGACCTGCAAGAAGAGTACGGGTTGGAGCAGAGTATGCTGAAAGTGGGCTCGGCTATCAACGAGCTGGGTATGGCCTCGACCGCCAACGAGGGATATATCGTGGACTTCACGAAGCGGCTGGCAGGTGTTGCGCCGAATGCCAACATAGCGATCGAAGATGTGCTGGGCATGGCGGCGACGCTGGACAAATACGGCCAGATGACGGAGACGTCGTCGACGGCCATCACGCAAGTGATCACGGGCATGTTCAGGAAAACGGCGACGTTTGCGGGGGTAGCGAAGATGCCGGTAGAGGATTTCACCCGGTTGCTGAAAGAGGATGTGAACGAGGCTTTCGTGCGGGTCTTGGAGGGAATGAAACAGGGAGCCGGGGGTATGCTGGAAGTAACGGCCGCGCTCGACTCGCTGCAACTGGACGGCCAACGGGCGACAACGGTGCTGGGTTCGCTGGCCCACCACAGCGAGGAGTTGCGCCGGCAACAGGAGTTGGCCAAGCAGGCATTTGACGACGGGACGTCGACGACGAACGAGTTCGGCATCAAAAACAGCTCTGCGACCGCCGAGGTGGAAAAGCTCCGCAACGCCCTGCACGATGTGAGTGTGGATATAGGCCGCGAGCTCAACCCCGTGCTGACTACCACGACCTCGGTCTCCACGCTCTTTGTCAAGGCACTGGGGAAGCTGATTGTCTTTGCGGTCCGCTACCGGGGCGTGCTTTTGGGGCTGGTGTCGGCCTACGTGAGCTACCTTGCGATGAAGAACGCGCATATCGTGCGGGATAAAGCCCTTGCCTTGTGGCAGACGGCGACGATTTCGCGAACCGCCCTCGAAACCAAGAGCATCGCCGGAGCGACCAAAGCCACTCTTGCATGGAGCGCGGCGAAATATGCCCTGACGGGCCATTTCAGGGCGGCAGCGGTGGCGGCGAGGGCTTTTTTTGCCTCGCTGGGCCCGATCGGGTGGGTTTCGATCGTGATCGGCGGGCTGGTATCGTCATTCGGTTTTTTGAAGCGGGCGATCGAGGGGGTATCGGAGGCGGAGCAGGTACGCCTCGACATCGAGAAGGGCGCCCGCGAGGTTATGGACGAGAACGGCGTGAGCCTGAAAGAGAAGGCGGCACGGATCACTACCTACCTCGAACGCATCAACGACGCAAATACCTCGGAGGCGGTACGTCTCTCCTACATACGTGAACTGAACGCCCTCCTGCCGGAGGAGATAGGGCACATCGACGAGAAGGGAGAGGCCATAGGCCGCCTCACACAGAAAATCAAGGCATACAGAGACCTGCTCGACGTGCAGTCGGACAAAGAATCGGCCATGCGGGCCCGCGACAGCCTCATAGCCGATTATGACGCCTCTGTGGCGTCGGGGGAAAACAAGGTGGCTCAAAGTTTCTGGGGACGCCTTGGCGATGCATTCCTCCACACCGGATCGGTAATAGTAGGGGGAAATGTCCGTGAAGTCGACAGCATTATCGCGGCCCGCAATGCCGAAGCGGCGAAGACAACGTTTGACAAGAAACTCAGCGCCGCGGAAAAGGCCATTGCCGACCTGGAAGCCAAAGAAAACGAACTCCTCGCCATCGTGTATGGGAAGAGCAGCAAAGAGCCCATCGCTCCCGGAGCGGATGGAGGCGGCGGCACCACGGGTGGCAGCGGAGGCGATGGCGGCAGCTGGTCGCTGGACAGAGACGAGTCATTCCTGCGTGAGCGGGCGGAGCTTCGCGAGCGTTATGCGCAGGGGGAGTTCTCGAACGAGAGCCAACTTGCGGAGGAGATCGAGAAACTGGAACTGCTACACTTGGAACGCCGCCGCCTGAGTCTTGAATCGTCGGTGCAGGAGCGTGCGCGGCTGCAAGAGGAGATAACGGGGCTGAACCTTGCGGAAACGGAGCACGGGCTGACGGAAGAGGAACGGCTGTACCGGGAGCAAGCGAAGGCGCGTGCCGCCGAGCTGGAGAAAGCGTGCAGGGAACAAGCCGAGATAGAGGACCAAATCGCGGAACGGCGGGCGAAGCAACGTGCCCGGCGGGATGCGGAACGGCTACAAGCGGGCCGGCGGGCGGCGCAGAAAGCCGAGGAGGTGGAGAGGCTGAAAGAGGAGACGGAACTGAATGCCGCGGAACGGGAGGAGCAGCGCTACAAGCGTGAGCTGGCCAAATACGAAGACAACGCTGCTGCCCTCGAACTGGTGGAAAAGAAACACCAGCGTAACCTGACGAAGATAAGGCTGGACGAAATCGAGCACCGGTTGTCATCGGAAGAGAGCAACTACCAGCTGGAGCGGAAAACGATGGTGAACCGGCATAAACAGGAATTACGGACTTTTGAGGGAAGCAAAAAGGCGAAACAGAATCTCATACGGGAGCAGAACGAAGAGCTGGCAAAGCTTGATACAGACTATCTGAACAAGATGAAAACGCAACTGGAAGGGCTTATCGGTTCGGGGATATTCGAAGGCATCGAACTCGATACCGGGTTGATAAGCGAAGAAGAGATGCGGAAGCTCAAAGAACAGTTGCAGGAAATCTACACACTGATAAACGGCGGAGAGGCAGCCGACAACAATGGCAGCCGGCGGAAGAAAAAGGGCGGTTCGCTCTTCGGGGTGAGTCAAGAGGATTGGGAAGGATTTTTCAACGGCGATTTCGACACGGGGGCTTTCATCGACGCGCTGCAAGGTATGGTAAGCGAGGCGATGAACATCTATTCGATGTGGGCCGACCGGCAAGCCGCGATAGAACGGAAGCTCCTGAAAGAGTATGAGGAGAACAACGACAAGAAAAAGTCGGCCCTTGAAGACCGGTTGAATGCGGGACTCATGACAGAAGCGCAATACAATGCCGAGGTGGAAGCCCTCGACGCCCAGTACGAGGCTTACGAGGAGGAGATGGAGTTGAAACAGGCAAAACGCCAAAAGGCTCAAAAAATATCGGAGGCAGTCATCAACACGGCGCTGGGTGTGTCGAAGACGCTTGCGGAATGGGGTATTCCTTGGGGATTGGCTCCGGCGGCCGTGATGGCTGCAATGGGTGCAGCACAGATAGCTATAATCGCCAAAACACCGGTGATGACGGGTATGGCGGAAGGCGGTCTTCTGGACGTGGTGCGTGAGCAGGACGGACGGAGGTTTCCCGCGCGGCTGTCGCCCGAGAGACGGGGATTTATAGACCGACCGACGGTACTGGTGGGGGAAGCGGGCGGCGAATATGTGATACCGGCCGAGGGGCTGGCCAATCCTACCCTCGCCCCGCTGATCGCCACGATAGAGGGTGCACGCCGCAACGGGACGTTGAAGAGCCTGAACATGGAGGCGGTGTACCCGGCCACGATGCCGATACCGGGCCGTGCCGAAGGGGGATATACCGGCACCGCCCCGAAAACGAAAGCCGACAGTGGCGGAGACATCGACCCGCGTATGGCCGCCGTCCTCGAAAAACTGCTGAAAAGGCTGGACGACCCGGTGAAGGCCTATGTATCGGTCCTCGGGAAAAACGGCATCAAAGAGGCATACGACAAATATGAAAACCATAAAAACAGAGGCAGACTATGATAGAAATCATTCTCGAAGACGGGACTTCCCTCGACCTGAAAAAGAATTGGGAGTTTGAAATCACCCTTGAACAACCGATGCTGGACGACAGCCATATACCTATTCCCTACTCGACGAGCATCGCCCTGCCCTACACGGAAACGAACCGCCTTGCCTTGAAATGGCTCGATGCGCTGATGTTGCCGCCGGGGGTGCGTAAAACGGGCTGTACGATACATGCGGGCGGCGTACCGTTGTTTACCGGCCTGCTGGAATATGAGAGCATGGAGGATGGGTATGCGAGCTACACGTTCGGCGGCCGGGACATGGAGGACGATTTCTCGGGGTATATCCACGAACTGAAACATCTTACCCTGACTACGGGTGCGCCGGAGTACTGGATCAAACTATCAAGGGACGACAGCGAGGCGCAAGACTTTGCCTCGCCCGTCATGATCGTGCAGCAGAACATCGGGAAGATGGAGCATGAGAACGACGTGGGGATAGAGATGATCGCGGCCGGGGAGAAATACCGAAACTGGTGTTTCTCGGCAGAGACGCCTTTCTGTCCGGCGGTGTATGTGCACTCGATCTTGTCGGAACACTTCAAAAACATCGCCGTGGACGATAGCCTGAGCAAACTGTACGGGGCACTGGCGATTCCGGGACTCTTCATCGACGACACGGCCCGCGCACCGTATTACCTGCGACGAACGGAGGCTGACGGTAATGGCATGGCCGTGCTGGACATCGCGGGCTCCTTGCCGGAAATCACGGCCATAGATCTCTTGACGGACTTGTGCAAGATGTTGTGCGCCTCGGTATACCGGGACGGAAAGGGCTACCGGCTGATGGCGCACGGGGATATTCTCGGGGAGAAATCGCCCGCGGATTGGAGCGGGAAAGTCTCGGACATATACAGCGCGAGCGTGGAAGAGGGACGGTCGTACACTTTCGGCTACGGGAACGACGAGAATGAAAACAGCTATGACCCGACAGAGCCGCAGGAAGACGGGTCTGTCGTTTATCCGGCCGAGAGTCTCGGGAGCATGTTCCTTAAAATATTGTCGTCGAACGACTACGTGGCGGTGAAGCACCGGGGTACGGGAGATATTTTTTCGGGCCGCCGCATGACGATATGCGTGCGGAAAGAGGGGGAAAGCCGTTATAACGCGGAAGTGCCTTACCTCGACCAGATTTTTCACGGGATCGCGAAAAAGGTGGTGAACGCAGGGCTGAAAGAGAGCCATGACGCTTCGGTGGACTTGAAACTGGTGCGCTGCCTGCCCGTGAAGCTATTCGAACCGGGCGGCGACCCCAACAGGTGGCTTTATGTAATGGCCCCGATCATGGAAGTGCCGGCCATGGACGAACGTCCGGGCGACGTGTATATCGGCTGCATGATGCTGGGGCAGCTGGTGGATCACGGTATCGCCTATACTCCGGCCGTATATGAAAACGGGGTACCTACGGCAGCCAATGACGGGATAGAGCGGAAGAACGAAGCATTTGACCTCTCTCCGGAGGGGATATGGCCGTTGCACGAGCGTTTTGCGGAATGGCTGGGGAAAGACCGGCAGGTGAACACGGTGGATGTGAACCTTACCTTACCGGAAATCGCCAATTTCCGCATGTATCGCCCGGTATCGGTGCATAACCGGAGGTTTCTCGTGAAATCGATGCGTTTCACGTTCGACTCTTCTTCGGATTACGTGAGGTCGCAAGCCGACCTCTTGGAGTTGTGAGGGTACTAAAACTTTTGTTGTGGAATCTCATGCCATGATCGCCGGAGATTCTTCCTTCCGCTTACGCTTCGCCCGGAATGACATGGGGTATTGGGGAACTTATAGGTTGAGATTCCTCACATGCGTTCGGAATGGCAAGGGGTACGGAAGAGAGTGTGCCGAGAGTGTCCTTTTTTTCCATAGCGGCCGTTCCTACTTTTGTCGAAAAACAACGAGATGGAATTTGAAAGCGATAATCATTCGATTTTTACAGAGAACTTGGGGGACGTTTCCCTGAAAACTTCGCTCGAAACGGAAATCACCGTCGAACTGAGCGGCGTACCGGGCAGGACGGCGGAGAGTTTTTCTTTTTTCTTAGCTCCGACAGACGGAAAAATCACGATACGGACATCGGAAATCGCCCGGCGGCTGCTTACCCGACATGAAACGACGGTAGAGGTAATCGTCCCGAACCCGATTTATGAATGGGGAATGGAGAGCCGTAATCTTCCGACCTTGAAATTGACCGCCCATAATGCTTCGGGTGATGCCGAGTGGAGCACAAGAGTTACAGCGGGAGGTTACGGGGAAAAGGAAATCGGGGACGAAACGGAGTTCTTAACGCACAACTTCCTGACATGGCGGCCACAAATATCGATCACCTATCCGGGATTGAAAGAGCAGCTTACTTTTATCGATCCGACGGAAGGGGTGTTCCGGGCTATGCGCTTGCGTATGTATTTCGGCAAGGAGCTGCCCACAGATGAAACGATCGTGAGATCGAGCGGTATCGGATTACGCCGTATCGACGTGTCGCCGGCAGCGGTATCGGCTCTCGCTGTATACAGGGGCATCGACGACGTGCTGACAGCATACGATTTGTACGGGATAGCGAACGAGGCTCCGGGCGCGAATACGGCATGGGACACGCCTTTCGCCCAGCGATTCATTATCGGACGGAGGGACTTGCGGCAGACTTCGTTTTTCTTCCAGAATTCCCTCGGGGGATTCGACACGGTTACGGCCAAAGGAGTACGCAGCTGCCAACCGGAGGGGGAAACGGTATCGTTTACCAACGGACGGACGGAGGAGATGCTGGAAACGGGTTTTACCGACACATGGGAGGTAAATACCGGCTATATACGTACCCGGCAGGAAAAGGCATTGTGGGACGAATTCCTGTCATCGACAAATAAATACTTGCTCCTTCCCGACGGCAGCCACAGGAGAATCGTCGTGGACGAGTTCGATGCAACATATACCTACCTCGAATTGTCGTCCTACACTTTTACTTACCGGCTGGCTGCGGCGGAGACGGGACATGCTTTCACACGAAAAATTCTTAATGACTTCATCGGATAATGGCTACACGTATCAATCACAAATCGGATTTTACCTCTTACGAGCAGTTCACCCGCTACGACAAGCCGGTGGCTGTTCCCGAGAGGGTACGCATCACCTATTTCACGGAAACGGGCTTCCCTCGTTGTTTCGTGGCGGAACGAAACGGGGATATTCTGAAAAACTGTTCTCTATCGGACGACGGCATGTCGCTGAGGGTGTATGTGGCTCTCTCCCGGCAATACATAGGGACCGGACCCTTGAAAAAAATCATCACGGAAACAGTAGAAGACGCAAATTTCCCGAACGGGGAGAAACGGCTGGACAGCGTAGCGGAGAGCAACGTAATATTGTGGAGCGGGAACAGTGATAACGGCCTCGATACGGAAGACGGGGCGGAACTGTTGCCTTTCCGTTATGGCTACTCGGCCTACGAGCTGGCCAAGATACACGGGTACGAGGGAACGGAAGAGGAATATGCACTCGCTCCGCTGTTGGCCATCAATGAGTTGGAGGATTACGCAAAAAAAGATCTCTCAAACGTGCGTCTGGCGGATTTCCGGGAGAAAAGTGTCTATCCGGTGGAGAGTTTCGTTTACAGCGTGGATAATGACCATTCGGTTTCGGTGGGGAACAAAGAGGCTTTTGCTGCTTTGCTGGGGAGTGTGTCGGAAAATCTTGACAGTTTGCTTTATGCCCAAAGTATTGCTTCGTCGGCGGGAGATCTCGGTTTGTCGGCGGCCGCAGTGTCCCTTATCGGGAATGATCCTTTGTCATATTCGGTAACATTTGTGGGGAATGACTCCTACTGGCATGAGTTGAGAGTGGACGGTTCCGGAGCGATCACACGGCAGTATGCTTATCGGCTGGACGACATGGCTACGAAAGATTGGTTGACCTCGCAGGGCTATCTGCCTACCCGTATCGTTGACATGGGAGAATATTCGTCGTCGGAGGGCTTCGTTTTTACCGACCCTCTTTTGTCGGAACTGGCCGCAGCGATCAATGCGGTTTCGGAGGGGAAAGCCACGCTGTTGTTGAAGGGGTCGACACCGTATGGTGATCATCTGTTTTTCACGGGTGTCTCTGTGCGGATAGATGCCGGGATCGATTACAGGCTGACTTTTTTAATGTCTAACGGCCGTTCTTATTGGATCTCGTTCGAGGCGGGTTACCCGGATAGTGTACAGCAAGGATTTACAGAAGGCGGCGGTAGCGGCACGATCACATCGTCGAAATTCTCCGACACGGAGTACA
>UMER01020051.1_pt1 | contig 23649 bp, 19 predicted proteins | sample 1964801 | NCBI WGS metagenome assembly UMER01 (sample SAMEA4836025, study PRJEB28245) | human gut metagenome | biome: gut microbiome; material: fecal sample | place: Denmark | collected 2008 | reverse complement strand
GATTTGCTGCTTTTTTTGCGCCCATTTTTGGCAAATTTCCAAAAGTTCCGTATTAGACAGTGAAGCCAAAAAAGGCTGCCATTTTTCAGACAGCGGGCAAAACGCAGCTTCCGAAACGCCCTATTGTCGGGAAAGACCGAGCCACCAAAAAAGTTCTTGCCGGAAAGTCCGTCATTTTTGCTTTTTGCAGTGTTGTAGGGAGTAAGGGGAGAACGCCGCCCGCCGCCTTTTATGAAAAAGCTGGTTATAGATTTCCCGAAAAAGTGGCAGTAGCAAGTGAGGGTAATCCGGCAGATTTTTATGAAAAAGTTGGTTGCGATTTCCCCAAAAAGTGGCAGTAGGAAGTGAACGGCAGTCCGGCAGTTTCTTAGAGCAAGATTCTACCGCAGTGAACTTCAGAAGCACGGAATCATTCAATCCATGTCCCGAAAGGGCAACTATTACGACAACTGCATTATGGAAACCGTCTTCGGCAGACTGAAAAATGAAATGTTCTATGGATTTGAGAAGGATTATCCCTCCTTTGAAGCCTTCTCCAAGGCGATTGCCGAGTATATTGACTATTACAATAACAGCAGGATCCAAGCGAAAACAAAATGGATGCCTCCCTCTAAATTCAGAGAAGCATCCATAATGGAAGTTTAATTATTCAATTTTGATCCGGTGTCCAGAAAACTGGGTACATATCACTTCCGTGCGATCATCTCGGTATAGGCCAGCACCAGCGGGCCGACGCCCTTTGCATCGTTGCAGACCACCGGCTCACTGAAATAGTAAGCCAGCGAGCCGTCGCGGTGGTCCTTGCCGCCGAGGCCGGCCACGAGGCAGATGCCGTCCAGCTGCAGGCTGCCGTCCGGGTTCTTGCTCAGATACTTGTCACAGGTGCCGTAGAAGGCTTTCTCGGCCCATGCGGCCATCCGCTTGGGCAGGTAGCCGAGACGCACGCCCTTGAGCACGGCGTAGGCGAAGAGGGCCGTGCCGCTGGTCTCGAGGTAGTTGCCCTCGACGCCGGGGTGGTCCATCACCTGCCAGAACATGCCGGTCTCCTCGTCCTGGAACTTGTGGACGTCCTCAATGGTCTGATTGAACATCGCCATGATGCCGCGGTACTCGTTGTACAGCTGCTCGTCCATCCGCTCCAGAACATCCACCATCGCCACCATGAACCAGCCCATGGCCCGCAGCCAGAAGTTGGGGCTGCAGCCGGTGACGGGGTCGGCCCAGTACATCTGGCGGCTCTCGTCGTAGCCGTGGTAGTACAGGCCGGTCTTCTCATCCCGCATGTGCTTCTTGATGTTCATGAACTGCTTGTAGCTGTCGATGCAGCCCTGCATCTTGTTGTAACGGGTCTCGTACTCCATATAGAAGGGCTGGGCCATGTAGGTGCCGTCCAGCCAGACCTGCCACGGATAAATGTCCTTGTGCCAGAAGTTGCCCTCCCTGGTGCGGGGCTGGGTGAGCAGCTGGCTGCGGATGGTGTCGATGGCCTTGCGGTACTTCTCGTCGCCGAAGATGTCGTAGAGGATGAACAGGTTTTTGCCCTGATTCACGTTGTCGAGGTTATGCTCCTTCGGGTCGTAGGTCTTGATGGAGCCGTCTTCCTGCACGAACCAGTCGATGAAATCCCTGGAAAATTTCAGATACTTCTCGTCGCCGGTGGTCTTATACAGGCTCAGGCAGGCGGTGATCATGCAGCCGTCGATGTAGTTCCACTTGTTGGGCTTGCCGCTGCGGACCTTCTCGATGTTCCACATGGGTGCCTCGGCGCTGGAATTGGCGATGAGGTAGTCCACATAATCGCCCAGCATGGACAAAATCTCTTCATGAGTCATGGCTTAGTCCTCCTCAAAATGGCCGACATTGGCAAAGCGCAGGCGCTCGCCCTCGTAGCCCTCGATCCTGACGTTGTGCAGCTCGATGTTCTTGACGTTTTCGGCGTAGATGGCCAGCTTCTTGACCAGCGGGCGGTTGTCGGCCATGGCAGCCTGACCCTCCTTTGCGTCGGGGTCGAAGGTGATGGTGACATTCTTCATGGAGACGCCCTCGATGGGCTGCTCGGGTAGGCCGTCGAAGTAGCAGCCCGCAAACTGTGCATCGGTGGCCACGATGTCTTCCATGGTCAGGGTGCCGAGCTTCGGGGTGTACTCGTCCACGGGCAGAGCCTCGCGGCACTGGACATAGGGACTGTGGCCGTCCGGGTCGCAGAAATAGAACATATTGATGACGAAGGGCGCCTTGACGCCCCGCATCTCCACGTTGCGGAACACCAGACCGTCGATGACGGCGGTGTTGCCGCGGCCGCGGCGGGTCTTGACGCGGAGGCCGCGGTCGGTGTGGTCCATGAGGCACTGGGTGACCACCATGTCCCTGACGCCGCCGCTCATCTCGCTGCCGATGACGATGCCGCCGTGGCCCTTGTCCAGCAGGCAGTTGCGGATGACGGTGTGCTCGCAGCTCTTCCTGAGCTTCATGCCGAGGAAGACCTTGCTGGCCTTCATGGCGATGCAGTCGTCGCCGACGTGGATGTTCACGCCGATGATGCGGGTGTACTCGCAGCTCTCGGGGTCGATACCGTCGGTGTTGGGGGCGTTGTAGGGGTTGTTGATGCTGAAGTTCAGCAGGTCGAGGTGTTTGACGAAGATGGGGTGGATGGTCCAGGAGTAGCTGTTCTGCACGGTGATGCCGTGGAGGCAGATGTTCTCGCTGTCCACCATCGCCACGGCGCGGGGACGCCATGCGATGCGCTTGACCTTGGGGTCGACCCACCAGTCGCCGTTCTGGGCGTCGCAGTCCAGTGTGCCTTCGCCGGTGACGACGACGTCATGCACCTGGGTGATGTTCAGCAGGCCCGCAAAGCTGTTCAGCGGGTTGCCCTCCCAGCCGGTGAGGTAGTATTCGTCCACTTCGTTCTCGCTGGGGATGACGCCGGGCAGGATGGGGTAGTGGGTGCGGTCGTTGTCGCCCAGCAGCACAGCGCCCTTCTCGAGGTAGAGGGTGGTGCAGCTCTTCATGAAGAGGCTGGCGGTGCGGTAGCGGCCGGCGGGGACATATACCGTGCCGCCCCTGGGGCAGGTGGAAAGAGCGGCCTGCAGCCTGCCGGTGTTGTCGGTCTCGCCATCGGCGACGAGGCCATAGCGGGATGCGTCCACAAAGAAGCTCTCGGCCTCGGTGGTGAAATCCAGCCTCAGGTGCTCACCCTCGGCGTCTACCTCCACGGTGTAGGCGGTGGACGGAGCCAGAGAGAAGAGGGAGAACACATTGGTGTTGCAGCTTTCGTAAATGGTCTTACCGTTCAGAGCCACGGCGAAGGGGTGCTCCGGGCGGAAGCACTTGCCGTTTTCCAGCTCGAAGACGGCGCTGCGGGTCATGGAACGGATGAGAGACAGATTCATTTTTACAGCCTCCTGAGTTATTTGCGTAGATTTGCGGCTTGCCCGCAGAGGGCGGGCATGGTACACTGGGGATAAGAATATCAGAGCACTGCCCCGGCGGGGCAGGCATAGCAAGAAGGGGGAAGGGCGGATGCGCGCCGAACGGGAAAAACTCAACGCGAAGATCACGGCGGGAGCGCTCAAGCTGTCCGGCGGGCGGCTCGAGCTGCCTGCCGAGATGTGCCATATCGTTCTGTTTTCGGGCGGCAGCTGCACGGTCCAGTGCGGGGATACGTCGCTCCTGGTCAGTCCCGGCTGCGCACTGCTGCTGGGGCCGGGGGCGTGGGCGGTATCGCAGGCAGGCCACACCCAGCCGGAAATGCTGGAGTGTGAGTTCCCGCTGGCAGTGCTCCACGAGATGAAGAACGCCACCGGAGAAGATTTCCTCCGCCTTTTTGCACCGGGCAGCCAGATGGCCCTTTACGGCAGCATCCAGTGGGCCAGCCGTCTGCGGACGCTGCTGGAGATGATGCGGAGCGCCATGGGCGAGCCGGAGTATCCCGGCGGGCTGTATCTGGCACTGACGCTCCACTATGTGGAGCAGGAGCACCGGGCGCAGAGCGCCGCCGACGCCCGTCCCCGCAACGAGACGGTGGAGCAGATCTGCGCCTACCTTGCGGCAAACTACCAGCAGAAGCTTTCCCTCACCGAGGTGGCAGCGCGGTTCTACATCTCGCCCTACTATCTGAGCCGACTGTTCCGGCGGGTGACGGGGCAGTCCATCGTGGACTACATCAACGCCCGCCGCATCGAGGCGGCACAGAAGCTTCTGGAAACGACAGAGCTGAGCATCGGCAGCGTGGCCGAGCAGACCGGCTTTGCCTCTGCGGCCCACTTCCGCCGCGTCTTTCGGGAGACGATGGGCGTCGGGCCGCTGCAATACCGGAAGAGCAGAAAATAGAGTGCCACAAAAGCCTCTCCCTTTGGGAGAGGTGTCACCGAAGGTGACGGAGAGGGCAGGCCAGCTTCGACAAAGCCGCTGCGCAGCGATAAGCAGCCTCTTTGTCAGAGCAATATTATCGCAACGTCCGTACATCTCTGTCGGCGTCCTTGCCCTCTCAGGCGCTCACGCGCCAGCTCTCCCAAGGGGAGAGCCTTTGACATTGGAAATGCCCCCTGCGTCCTCTCTACGGGAAGAGGCACAGGGGGCATTCATGTTTGTCGGGATCATCCGAGCGGCGGGGGCTTCAGCTTAGCCCTTGACAGCACCGGCGGAGATACCTTCGACGAACTGATCCTGTGCGCAGAAGAAGACGATGAGCTGCGGCAGGATAGAGATCAGGGACAGGGCCAGAATACGGTTCCAGGCAAAGCCCGTATCACCGTCCATGGACAGCTTGACAAACAGGGACATGGGGTACTTTGCAGGGGTCTGGACGTAAAGCAGGGGACCCATGAAGTCGTTGCAGCTCCACATGAACTGGAACAGTGCGCAGGACACCAGAGCGGGCATCAGCATCGGGACGATGACCTTGTACAGGGTCTGGAAGGAGGAGCAGCCGTCGATGGCGGCAGCCTCGTCCAGGTCGCGGGGGACGTTGCGCATGAACTGCACCAGCTGGTAGACGAAGTAGGTCTCAGTTGCGAATGCGCAGTGGACCCAGATGGCCAGATAGAACGGGCTGTTGACCCAGCCGAACTTGGTGTACAGCAGGAACTGAGGCACGTTCAGGACGACCTGAGGCAGGAACAGGGTGGCCAGCATGATGCTGAACAGGAGCTTCCGGCCCGGGAAGTCGAAGCGGCCAAAGCCGTAAGCTGCAATGCAGGAGGAGACCACGGTGCAGATGACCTTGGGCAGGACGTAGCTGTAAGTGTTCAGCATGGCCTGCAGGATGTTGATGGAACCGCCGAAGTTGTTCAGCGCGTTCTTGTAGCCCTCCAGAGTGGGGTTCTTGATCCACAGGCCGATGCCTGCAAAGATCTCGCTGTTGTCCTTAAAGGTGGCGCTGATCATCCACAGCAGGGGATAGATCATGATGAGGCCCACCAGGATCAGGACGAGGTACTTGAAAAACGTCGCGATGGCGTTAGAAGCTTTCATTCCCATACTGTCACACCTTACCTTTCATCCGAGTAGTAGACCCACTTCTTCTGGCTGGTGAAGGCGATGATCGTCAGGATGCAGACGATGACGAACATGATCCATGCCAGTGCGGAAGCCATGCCCATCTGGTTGGACTTGAATGCGTAGTTGTAGACCAGAATGGAGATGAGGGTGGTGGAACCGCGGGGACCGCCGTTGGTGATGATGAACGGGCCATTGAACTCCTGGAAAGCCTGGCAGATCTGAGTGACCAGGTTGTAGAAGATGATGGGGGTGATCATCGGGACGGTGATGGAGAAGAACTGACGCCACTTGCCTGCGCCGTCGATGGTGGCGGCCTCGTACAGGTCGGCCGGCACGCCCTTCAGAGCGGCGAGGAACAGCACCATGGCGGAGCCGAACTGCCAGATACGCAGGAAGCAGATGATCCACAGTGCGTAGCTGGGGTCGCTCAGCCAGGAAGGACCCTGGAAGTGGCCGAAGGTCAGCATGCGGATGAGGGTGTTGACCAGACCGTCATCACGGAACACGGCCTTCCACAGCACGGCGATAGCAACAGAGCCGCCGAGGATGGAGGGGATGTAGTAGACGGTGCGGAACACATTCACGCAGGCGATCTTGAAGTTCAGGATGTAGGCGATGAACAGTGCGAAGACCAGCTTCAGAGGCACAGTGATGAAGCTGTACTTGAAGGTGGTGATGAGCGCCTTGGTGATCTTGGGAGTGGTGAAGGCGTCCACATAGTTCATGATGCCATACTGATGGATGCCGTTGAAGAAGTCCATATCCGTAAAGCTGTAGTACAGAGACTGGCCGAACGGAATGGCCTTGAAGACGACGAAGCCGATGATCCAGGGGATCAGGTAGAACAGGCCCTGCCATTTGTCAAAAAACTTCTGGGCCGGGGTACGCCCGAGAGAGGGCGCTTTGCTTTCTTTCATCCAGGGGTCCTCCTTTTATAAGGATATGTCTCGTGCGCCGCACAATCGTTTGGACACATTTTTGTCAAAAAAATGTCATCACCGTCTTGCAAAAAAGGGGCATCCGTCCGTAGGTGGAAGGGATGCCCCTTGCAAGACTCCTTTATGCGGGGCGGCCCGTGTCAACACCGCGCGTGTGCGGGCCGCGAAAGGTCTGTGAGGCGGAAATCAGACGGTGTAGCCGACAGACTCCATGCCGTCCAGCAGGGTATCGACCAGGTCAGCGCCGGAAACATTGTCGTAATCCAGAGTGTCGAACACCTCCTGATAGACGCCGGTGCCGGTAGCCTTCAGGTCGTTGGACTCGAACAGGGGGTCCAGCTGGTTGGAAACGAAGGCCATGACCTTGCCGTTTGCCTCAGCCACCAGCTCCTTGATCTTGCCGGCGCTCTGAGCAGCAGCCAGACCAGCCTTGGAGGCGGGGATGCCGCACTCGGAGCCCATGATCTCGGCACCTGTGGTCTCGTTCAGCAGGAAGTTGATGAGGGTAGCTGCCTCTGCGGGATGCTCGCAGGTCTTGGTGATGGCCAGACCCATGGAGACCTTGGAGAAGCCGCCGTTGTAATCGCCGAACTTGATCTCCTCGCCCACGGTGAAGCCGGCCTTGTTCTCCTCGTCCAGAGCGTCAGCGTACTTGGTAGCGGAGGAGTCCCACTCGAAGCAGCCGGCCAGCTTGCCGGTGATCCACTCGGTGGACTGGTGAGCGGCGTTGTCGCCGTTGGAGCCGTAGTAGGTGGGCAGGCTCATGATGACGTGGCCCTCGACCAGGCTCTTGATGAAGTCGATGCCCTCAGCGATCTGGTCGGCATCGTAGTTCAGGGTGGAGGTGGCGGGGTCTGCCCAATCCTTGCCGTACTTGCTCTCAAGGTAGAATACCATCAGGATCATACGGTCGTATGCGCCCAGGTGCAGGGGATAGTAGTCATCACCCAGCTTCTCCTGGAAGGTCTTGCCGGCAGCCATCAGCTCGTCCAGAGTGGTGGGGAAGGAGATGCCGGCCTTGTCGAAGGTGGTCTTGTTCCAGTAGAAGATACGGCCGGTCATAGACACGGGTACGCACTGCTGAGAGTTTGCCACGTTGCAGGCAGCCAGCTTGGCCTCATCCCACTGGGTCAGGTCGAGGTACTCGGAGACGCTGTTCAGGTCGATGAAGGTCTGGCCGTTCTTGGAGTAGTTGTACAGCCAGTTCCAGTTGATCTGGCAGACATCCTCAGCGACACCGCCAGCGAACTTGGTGGACATGGTGTCCTCCCAGCCGGACCATGCAGCGAAGGTGGGGTTGACGGTGATGGTGCTGTGCTCAGCAGAGAAAGCCTTGATGGCCTCCTGGTAAGCGTTGTGACGGGACTCGCCGCCCCACCAGCTCATGGTCAGGGTGACGGGGTCAGAAGACAGGCCGGCCACGGAAGCGGCGGCGGAAGAAGCAGCGGTGGAAGTGGCGGTAGAACCAGCGTTGCCGGAGCCGCCGCAGGCGGCCAGCAGGCCGGCAGCACCCACAGCGCCAGAGACCTTCAGAAAGTCACGACGAGAAATTGCCTTGCTCATTTTCGTTCTCCTCCTATGTAGAAAACATCTTCTTGCATGGACGCCTCTGCAAAGCATCCGTTGTATACAAATATGATACCAAAAGCAAGAAAAAAAAGAAAGATGCAAATTGTAGTGATAGCGGCAGAAAACGTACAAATATTGCGCTTATTTTTTGCCCGGTTTTGACGTCATTGCCAGAATGAATAAACTTGGACCGAAAAACTGTGCAACTTGTATACTTCAACGATTTGCATAGAAAACTGGGATGCAACAGGGGAAGATTGGCCTGAATTGCAAGAATTTTGTAGCCGAGGAAGAATTTGTTGAAAGAGCGTTGTATACATTAAAAGCAACGATAACAGAAAGTTCCGGCCCCGAGCTGATATATCAATAGCGCAAAAAACGCGCGAATTGGGGCACGACTGATATATCACGGATGCAGAAAAGATACAAAAATGCCGCCCGGCGTGCGGACGGCATAAGATCAGGAAAAAGAGTCACCGGCGGGCGGCGTAGAAGGCGCTGCGCTCCCGGAAATAGCACTGGGGACACATGCTGACGTACAGGACGTCGTTCTCAAGGTCGATGGCTACCTGTTCGCCCTCAAAGACGAAGCGGCCGTTGACCTTGCGGCAGTTGCAGGTGGCCTTGCGGCCGCAGGTGCAGATGGTCTTCATCTCCTCGATGGTGTGGGCCAGCTCCAGAAGCCGGGTGGAGCCGGGGAAGCCCTTGAGGGAGAAGTCGGAGCGCAGGCCGTAGCAGATGACGGGGATGTTCAGCTCTACCGTCACCATAAACAGCTGCTCGGCCTGCTCTGCGGTGAGGAACTGGCTCTCGTCACAGAGCACACAGGCCAGAGGCCGGCCCTCGCTGCCGGCGGCCCGGACGGCCTCCACCAAATCCATGTCCGGCGGCACCAGCAGATCGGCAGGGCGGCGGACGCCCAGACGGCTCACGAGGTCGCCGCTGCCCTTGGTGTCCACCTTCGGCTTGAGGATGAGCACCCGCATCCCCTGCTCCTCGTAGTTGTGGGCCACCTGCATCAGCGCGGTGCTCTTGCCGCTGTTCATTGCGCCGTAACGGAAATAAAGCTTTGCCATGTCGAAAAAGTCTCCTCATGAAAGGACTCTCTCAGCCAAAGCCTGACGGAGAGGGCCGGTATTATCGATAGTATCTGCTCAGTCCTGATTGCGCAGCCGGTAGCCCAGGCTCATCAGGCTGTCGCCGAGGTGGACGTTCTCCACCACCACCACGTCGGGGTAGGAGACAGACAGATCGTAGTGGGAGAAGTTCCAGAAGCCCTGGATGCCCAGAGCCACCAGACGGCCGCTGATCTCCTCTGCGCCGCTGCGGGGCAGACAGAGCACAGCCACCTCGGGGTGGTGCTCGGCGCAGAAAGCTTCCAGCTCGTCGATGTGTAAGATCCGGATGCCGTTGATCTCTTTGCCCACCTCGTCGGGGGCGTTGTCGAAGGCGGCGATGAGCTTGTAGCCGTTGGTGTCGGTGGTGATGAAGCGGCTCACAGCCTTGCCCAGACGGCCGCAGCCGATGAGGATGGTGGGCAGGAGGTCGCCGTTGCCAAAGAGCAGATGCTCAAGGATGCTCAGCAGGTTCTCCACCGAGTAGCCGATGCCCTGACGGCCATTCACGTCGCCGATGCAGTTGAAGTCCTGCCGCACCTGAGAGGCAGTGGTACCCATCTGGGCGGCCAGCTCACGGGAGGAGATGCTGGTGATGCCGTCGTTCTTCAGGGTGCGCAGGTAGCGATAGTATTTGGGCAGGCGCTTGATGACGGGCAGAGAAGCTTTGCCGGGAGTGTTCATAGGGGGGGCTCCTTTCTTTTTATCCGCAGCATTGCCGGGGAGAGGTGCGCAGCGGCAGGGCGCTCCGGCAAAAGATTTGTACTTTCTTGTACAATAATGATACATATTTGACAATCTTATCTCTAGTATAAAGTATACAGCGCGAAGAGAGAATGTCAAACCATTTGGCACATTTTTTTGAGAAAGAAAAGAAATCTTTGCCGAAGTATAACCGGCAGGAATGCCGGACAAGCTGAAATGAAGCAAAAAGGAGGATGCGCAGAATGTCACAGGAAGAGAAGAACGTCCCCGTGGAGCAGCAGCGGCTGGAAAAAGAGCAGATCGAGGATATGGGCAGCGTTTACCGCACCCGGGGAGCTCACGCCATCCACTGCCTGACGGTCATCGGGCAGGTGGAGGGCCATGTGGAAGCGCCCCAGGGCCAGAAGACCACAAAATATGAGCACGTCATCCCCCAGCTGGTGGCCGTGCAGGAGGACCCCGCCATCGAGGGCCTGCTGGTCCTGCTCAACACCGTGGGCGGGGATGTGGAGGCGGGGCTTGCGCTGGCGGAGCTCATCGCCAGCATCTCCAAGCCCAGTGCGGCGGTGGTGCTGGGCGGGGGCCACTCCATCGGCATCCCGCTGGCCGTCAGCGCCCAGCGGAGCTTCATCGTGCCTACCGCCACCATGACGATCCACCCCGTCCGCCATTCCGGCATGATACTGGGCGTGCCCCAGACCATGCGCTGGTTCGAGCAGATGCAGGAGCGCATCACCGGCTTCGTGGCGTCCCACAGCGGCATCTCGGAGAAGCGTTATACTGAGCTGATGATGCGCACGGGCGAGCTGGTCATGGACGTGGGCACCGTGCTGGATGGCCGAAAAGCCGTGCGGGAAAAGCTCATCGACGAGCTGGGCGGGCTGTCGGACGCGCTGGCATGGCTCTACCGAGAAATCGAGGGGAAATAAATTGCCATTTGACTTTTCCCGTGGTACAATGAAAGAATCGAGTAGTATCGGAATTCTTCCATCGTCACCGACAGAGCCGCCCTGAGCGCGCCCTGCTTCATGATATAAAATAAGGAACGGGTTTTAGGAAACATGGCAAAGAGAAAACGCAAGACCTCCGGGCGCAGCACAGCCTCGCGCCGCAAGAACCGGACACAGGACCGGATGCCCGCGGGGCTCATCACCCTGTTTGCGGGGCTGGTGCTCATGGCGCTGGCTTTCGTGCCGGGCAGCTCGGCCTGGCGCACGATGCACGATGTCCTGTTCGGCGTGTTCGGCTGCGGAAGCTTCGTGGTGGGCGCAGCGCTGTGCTATCTGGCCATCCTCTACACCCGGGGCGAAGACCTGCTGCCCCACATCGCAAAGCTGGTGCTGGGGCTCATCTTCGCCAGCGGCACGGTCATCGTCTTTTCTGACATCCCCACCGACCAGACCGCCGCGCAGATGACTGCCGCCTGTTATCAGAATGGGATGAGCGCATGGCTCTCGGGCGGTGCGCTGGGCGCTGTGCTGGGCGGGACGCTCCTGCTGCTCTGCGGCAGACCCGCCGCCAATCTGGTCATGGCGGCGCTGGCGGCCTGCGCCAGCCTGTACATTTTTGACGTTACGCCCGCCGAGTGCTGGCAGTGGCTCTGCAACGTGGGCGGCAGCGTCCACGAAAAGGGCCTTGCCGTCCACGAGCAGAATGCCGCCCGCCGGGCCGAGCGTCTGGCAGAACGCGCCGCCGAGGAGGCCGAGGCGGAGGAATACGAGGTCTATGGCGACGACCTGCCGGAAGACGAAGCGGGCGAAGGCGGGGACTGCTGCGGCGGCGAAGAGCCTGCAGCGCCCGCCTTCCATATCCAGCCTCCCGGCTGGCTGGCTGGCGTCTTCCACTGGGGCCATCAGGTGATGCAGGGCGGCGAACAGGCGGAGCCTGCCCCTGCGCCCGCACCGGAAGCGCAGACCCCGCCTCAGCCCGAGCCTGCCCCCGTACAGGTGGAAAAGTCCCGGCCCCGTGCGCCCTTTGATATTGATTTAGGCCCTGACCATACCACCGTCACTAAGGGCGGCAGTGAGCCCATCGAGCCCATCATCCTCGGCCCCGGCGGCACCTTCGGCATGGACCCGCTCCGCCGTGCGCCCATCCGCCCCACCGTGACGCCCATCGTCCCGGACGCTGTGGATACCGCCGCCGAGGACTTCTTCACGGCCCAGCCCGAGCCGACGGTGACGCCCACCGTCACGCCCGCCGCCTCGGCAGAAGAGCCGGAACAGCAGCCCGCGCCTGAGCCGCCGCTTTCCTTCGGCATCCCGCTCTATGATTTGACCCCGACCCCGGAACCGGCCCCGCAGCCGGTCAGCGCCGAGAATGCGGTGGCGTTCCGCTCTGAGCCGGATGAGGACGGCTGGATCAGCATCACCAGCGACCCGGTGGAGGAAAAAGACCTCAACACGCTGGTGGCAGCCGCCATGGAAAAGCCTGCTGTCTCCGAGGAGCAGGCCGCGAACGCCCCCGCCGAAGAGGCGGAGACGGAGGAGAGCTTCCAGTATCAGTACCCCTCCATCGAGCTGTTCGAGCGCGCCCCGGAGGAAAGCGACTCCGGCGCGGAAGACGAGCTGAAAGCCAACGCCCAGAAGCTGGTGGACACGCTGGAAAGCTTCGGCGTCCGCACCCGTGTGCTGGATATTTCCCGCGGCCCGTCGGTCACCCGGTATGAAGTCCAGCCCATGGCGGGCGTCAAGATAAGCCGCATCACTTCGCTGGCGGACGACATCGCCCTGAACCTGGCGGTGGCCGATGTCCGCATGGAGGCACCCATCCCCGGCAAGCCTGCCGTGGGCATCGAGGTGCCGAACCATAAGAAAACGCCGGTCTACATCCGCAGCGTCTTCGAGAGCCAGAGCTTTTTGCGGATGACCTCGCCGATGGGCATTGCGCTGGGCAAGGACATCGCCGGCGTGGCCCAGGTGGCCGACCTGTGCAAGATGCCCCATCTGCTCATCGCGGGCAGTACCGGCAGCGGTAAATCGGTCTGTGTCAACAGCATCATCATGAGCCTGCTGTTCCGCTCCAGCCCCGAGGACGTCAAGCTCCTGCTCATCGACCCCAAGGTCGTCGAGCTGGCTGAGTACAACGGTATCCCCCACCTGCTGATGCCCGTCGTCACCGAGCCCCGCAAGGCGGCCGGCGCACTGGGCGGCGCAGTGCAGGAGATGGAGCGCCGCTACCACCTCTTCGCGGAGAACAACGTCCGCGACATCAAGTCCTTCAATAAGCTGGCTGCAGCGGACCCGGACCTCGAGAAGATGCCCTATATCGCCATCATCATCGACGAGCTGGCCGATTTGATGATGGTCGTCGGCAAGGATGTCGAAGACTCCATCTGCCGCATCGCCCAGAAGGCCCGCGCCGCCGGTATGCACCTCATCGTGGCGACCCAGCGCCCCAGCGTGGACGTCATCACCGGCCTCATCAAGGCCAACATCCCCAGCCGCATCGCCTTCGCCGTGTCCAGTCAGGTGGACAGCCGCACCATCCTCGACGGTGCCGGTGCCGAAAAGCTGCTGGGCATGGGCGATATGCTCTTCATGCCCGTGGGCGCACCCAAGCCCACCCGTATCCAGGGTACCTTCGTGCGGGATGAGGAGATCAGCCGTGTGCTGGACTTCATCAAGAAGAGCGCCACCGTCCAGTACGACGAGGCCATGATAGAGGCCATGGAAAAACACGCCATCCAGGACGGCAAGAAGGGCGGCAGCTCTGCCGACTCCGACGAGGAGGGCGGCAGTGACCCGATGCTCAAGCAGGCCGTGGAGGTGGTCATCGACGCCGGTCAGGCGTCCACCAGCCTGCTGCAGCGCCGCTGCAAGCTGGGTTATGCCCGCGCCGCCCGCATCATGGACGAGATGGAAGAAAAGGGCATCATCGGCCCCTACGAGGGCGCAAAGCCCCGCGCTGTCCTCATCAGCCGCCAGCAGTGGCTGGAAATGCAGATGAATCAGCCGGATGAATAAAATTATTGATTTCGGAAGCAATAGAGCCCTGCTGGATAGGGCGGGCATAATGAAAGAAAAAGGATAACTATGGAGCATTACACCGAATTTCTCCCCATCAGCCGGGCCGACATGGAGGCCCGGGGATGGGACCAGCTGGACTTCGTGGTGGTGGGCGGCGACGCCTATGTGGACCACCCCAGCTTTGGCACCGCCATCATCAGCCGCCTGCTGGAAGCCGAGGGCTACAAGGTGGGCGTGCTGGCCCAGCCCCGCTATACCGACTGCGAGGACTTCAAGCGGTTCGGTAAGCCGAAGTACGGCTTCTTCATCGGCGGCGGCAACGTGGACAGCATGGTGAGTCACTATTCCGTCGCAAAGATCCCCCGCGCGGAGGACGAGTATTCGCCCGGCGGCAAAGGCGGCGCACGGCCCGACCGCAGCGCCACCGTCTACACCAGACTTGCCAAGCGGGCATACCCCGACCTGCCCGTCATTCTGGGCGGTCTGGAAGCATCGCTCCGCCGCTTTGCCCACTACGACTACTGGCTGGACACCGTCCTGCCCAGCATCGCCGAGGACTCTGGCGCGGACATCATCAGCTTCGGCATGGGGGAACACCAGACCGTGGAGATCGCCCGCCGTCTGGCGGCAGGGGAGCCGGTGGAGAGCATCACCGATGTGGACGGCACCTGCTACCTGACCGACTTCGACCACCTGCCCGAGCGGTATGTGGAGTGCGCGGGCTTCAGGAAGGTCGCCTCCGATAAGGTGGCCTATGCGAAAGCCTGCCGCATCCAGATGGACAATCAGGACGTCGTCAGCGGCAATATCATCGTCCAGAAGCAGAGCGAGAAGTACCTCGTGCAGAACATCCCCGCAAAGCCCCTCGTCCGCTGGGAGCTGGATAAGGTCTACGCCCTGCCCTACACCCGCCGCTGCCACCCCATCTACGAGGTCATGGGCGGTGTGCCTGCCATCCGGGAGGTGCAGTTCTCCATCATCCAGAACCGCGGCTGCTTCGGCGGCTGCAATTTCTGCGCCATCCAGCTGCATCAGGGCCGACGCGTCACCAGCCGCAGCGCCGACAGCATCGTGGCCGAAGCAGAGCGGATGACCCACGAGCCGGATTTCAAGGGCTACATCCACGACATCGGCGGCCCCACCGCCAACTTCCGTTTCCCATCCTGCCGCGAGCAGATGCTGCGGGGTATGTGCAACGGCGGCAAGCACTGCCTCGCCCCCACCACCTGCTCCCACATGATCGTGGACCACAGCGATTATTTGAAAATCCTCCGCCGCGTCCGGGAGCTGCCCGGCGTCAAGAAGGTGTTCATCCGCAGCGGCATCCGCTTCGATTACCTGATGGCCGACTCCGATGACACTTTCTTTAAGGAGCTGGTGGAGTACCACGTTTCCGGCCAGCTGAAAGTCGCGCCGGAGCACTGCGCCCCCAACACCCTCGCCTACATGGGCAAGCCGCCCATCGAGACCTTCAACAGGTTCAAGGATAAGTTCTACGAGCTGAGCAGGAAGGCAGGAAAAAAGCAGTACCTCGTGCCGTATCTCATGTCCAGCCACCCGGGCAGCACCCTCAAGGATGCCGTCTATCTGGCCGAATACCTCTACAAGAACCATATGCGCCCCGAGCAGGTGCAGGATTTTTATCCCACGCCCGGCACCGTGAGCACCTGTATGTTCTACACCGGCCTCGACCCCTACACCTTGAAGCCGGTGTTTGTGGAAAAGACCGCTGAGGGCAAGGCACTTCAGCGCGCCCTGCTCCAGTATTATGAGCCCCGCAACGCCGAAAAGGTCATCAAGGCGCTGAAAATGACCCACCGCGAAGACCTCATCCCCCTGCTGGTTCCCGCTGAGGGCCGCATTGCGGTCCAGCGCTCGGCCCGCAGAGCCGAGGCCGCCGATGTGACCATCCACGGCGACGGCACCTACACCGTCCGGCCCAGAGGCAAGGGCGGCAAGCCCCAGAGCCGCTCCACCGCCCCGGCAGGCCGTCAGCCCAGCCCCGGCGCGCGTTTTGCGCCCCATTCGGCTCCTGCGCATAAACCGAAAAGCAATCAACAGAAAGAGAATACATCGTGGAAAACTTCAAAAAAGAAAAAGTGACCGCTCAAACGCTCATGAGCCGCCTCGCTGCGCTGGCGCTGGCCGCAGCCCTTGCGCTGGGCCTCGTGGGCTGTGACACCTCTTCCATCGTCCCGGGAGGCAGCGGCGACGTCATGCCGAACCCGGCAGCTTCTCAGACCGGAACGACGCCTTCCGACGGGCAGGACGCCGCCTTCCAGATGCACTTCATCGACGTGGGGCAGGCGCTGAGCGTGCTGGTGGAGTGTGACGGACAGTTCATGCTCTACGACGGCGGCAATGTGGATGACGGCAGTCTGGTGGTCTCCTACTTGCAGAGTCAGGGGGTCGAGCAGCTGGAGTATGTCTTCTGCTCCCACGCTCACGAAGACCATGTGGGCGGTCTGGCCGCTGCGCTGGCCTATTTCCCGGCCTGCCACGTTTACAGCCCCGTGACGGAAGCCTCCACCAAGTGCTTCAAGGATTTCGTCAAGTACACCCAGCAGCAGAACCTACAGGTGGAAGTACCTGCCGCAGGCACCCAGTGGGCGCTGGGCAGCGCCACTGTGACCATGCTTGGCCCTGTGGCGCAGTACGATGACACCAACGATACCTCCATCGTCCTGCGCATCGACTACGGCGCGACGAGTTTCCTGCTCACCGGTGATATGGAGGCCGACGCCGAGCGCGACCTCGTGAACAGCGGCGCGAACCTCAAGGTGGATGTCTTACAGGTGGGCCACCACGGCTCCAGCACCTCCACCAGCTACGTCTTCCTGAACGCTGTCCTGCCCGAGATGGGCATCATCTCCTGCGGGGTCAACAACAAGTACGGCCACCCCCACGAGGAGACCCTGAGCATCCTGCGGGACGCCGGTGTGGACGTCTACCGCACCGACCTGCTGGGGACGATCACCGTTTCCAGTGACGGCCAGAACTACACGGTGGCAACGGAACACTTCGCCACCGACGCTGAGCTGAACCCCACCGACCCGGCAGCGTCCAGCACGGCCCAGCAGGCCTACATCGGCAACGTGAACAGCAAAAAGTTCCATCTGCCCAGCTGCGCCAACCTCCCGGCGGAGAAGAACCAGATTTTGTTCTCGAGCTATGATGAGGCCGTGGCTGCAGGCTACAGCCCCTGCTCGAGCTGCATCAAATAACAAATAGACAAAAGGGAAGCCCCATCGTCAGATGGGGCTTCCCTTTTGTCATAATATCAGCGTCCGCGTCCGGCTCCGCCGCCGTGGCTGCTGCCGCCGCCCATGCCGCCGAAGCCGCCGGAGCGACCACCGCCAAAGCTGCCGCCGCCGCGCCCGGCTCCGCCAAAACCGGAGCCGCCGCCCATACCACCAAAGCCGCTTCCACCGAAGCCGCCGCCGCGGGGAGGACGAGGCCCACGGGGGCCTCTCGGGCCGCGAGGGCCGCCATAGAAACCGCCGGGGCCGAAGTCATCGTAAGGGCCGCGGGGAGGGCGCGGGCCTCTGTGCCAACGCCGTGCGCCGAACCAGCCAAACGGCCCCCAGAACCAGCCGAAGGAGTGGCCGAGAGGGGTGATAAAGATAAAGAAAACTGCGATGAACAGGATGATATAAGCAAGCATGGAGAAAATGCCGCCGATAAAGCTTTCCCAGATGGAGTAGTGCTTCTGGGGCGGAGCAGGCTCGACAGAGGGATGAGTGGTCTGGGCGTCAGAGCCGTCGGAATAGATGGTCCCGCCGCTCAGAGTGACACCATACACCTCTGCGATGGTGTTGGCCACATTGGTGGCGCAGGTGAGGACGGCGGCGTCGTACTTCTTGGCGGCGAAATCGTCCTCCATGGTCTGCACGAGGGAGCTTGCCTGATCGGCCAGCAGGGTGCTGCGGAAGCCGTCGCCGTAGGTCAGATAGTAGTCGCCGTCGGCGTACTGGTCCGACTGCATCACCAGCAGGATGAGCACGCCGTTGTTCTTGCTGGAACTGCCGATGCCCCAGGTGTTGAGGGCTTCAGTGGCGTAGTCCTCGGTGGTGGCGCTGCCGGTGTAGTCCACAGTCAGCACGCCGATCTGTGCGCCGTCGCAGCTGGAAGAGAGCTGTGCGTTGAGGGTCTTGAGCTCCGAGGTGGTGCTGTCGCTCAGCACACCGGCGTCGTCCACCACGCATTGATTTTTCGGCAGGCTGGGCAGCTGGATGTTGGAGGCCGAAGCCGCCGGTGCCAGCGCCGTGATGCCGACGGTCACGACAAGAAGCAGTGCCGCAATGCGGCGGGAGAATGTTTTCATCGTCTTCATGCGAAAAGTTCCACCTCCTGTATGCCGAACAGCTTGCCCAGCACGCTGGCCGGGAAGCCGCCGACGTCTTTCTGGTAGCCCTGGACCGCATCGTTATAATGCAGGTTGCTGATGATGGTCTGCGCACTGTTGAACTGGCTGTACTGCCCCTGCACTGCGCCCATCTTCATGGGGTCTGCGGCCTGCTCCTGCAATTTGGCGTAGAGCTGGCTGATGGCTGCGCCAAGCGTCTCGTTCGACTGGTAGAGCATATGCATCCTGCCGCCGGTGTAAACACTCAGAGAGTCCGGTGCGTGGATCCTGCCATCGGACTGCACCGCCCCGAGGCAGGCGGAAAAAGAGTCCAGCGCAGCCTGTGCCGTCTGCACTTCGGCGCTGTCTGCACCCAGTGTGTTGGACGCGGTGGTGATGATGTTGGCGGCCGTGTTGAGCCGTGTGGTCAATTCCTCATTCAGGGCATAGCCGCTGTCTGCGGCCACGCCAGTGGTGAACCCGTTCTTCACCGTGTCGTACTTTGCCCGGAGCTTCGCCCCGCCAAAGCCGAAAAAGCAGGCCAGCATCACCACGATGCTCAGAGCCACGGCCGCGGCCTGCTTGCCCAGCGCGGCGGGCAGAGCCTTTTCGAGGCCTGCCAGCTTCTGCTGGAAGGGCGTCAGCCGCACTTCCTCCTCGGCGGGCGCTGCGGCGCGATAGCTGGAAGCGTCAAAGCCGCCGGTGGGTCGATTCTGTTGTCTGGAAAAATCTGCGTTTGCCATTTCAGCTCCGGATCTCCATCATCTTCTGTTTCAGCTCGTCTTCGATGCGGGTGAGCTCCTGTTCGGCGGCGGCACGCTTTGCGCGGCCCTCGCTCTGGATCTTGTTCAGCTCGTCCAGCGTCTCGATGAGGCTCTTGTTGGTCTGCTGCAGGGTCTCGATGTCCACGACACCGCGCTGGGACTCCCTGGCCGTCTCGATGGTGCCCATCTTGAGGGCGTCGGCGTTCTTTTTCAGCAGCTCGTTGGTCATGTCGGTGACGGCACGTTCGGCCTGCATGGCCTGCTGGCTGTGGGCCAGACCCAGTGCCAGCACCATCTGGTTCTTCCACAGGGGGATGGTGTTGACGATGGTGGACTGTATCTTCTCGGCCATCATGGAGTTATTGTTCTGCAAAAGCCGGATCTGGGGGCCCATTTGCAGGCTGATGGTGCGGGTCAGCTCGAGGTCGTAGAGCTTTTTCTCGAAGCGCTCGCACTGGTCGGCCAGATCGCGTGCGGCCTGTGCGTCCTCAGGCAGGCCGGAAGCCTTTGCCTTGTCCATCGCCTGCTGCAGCTCGTGGGCGCGGAAGTCGGCCAGCTTCTTCTTGCCCGCGAGGATATACATGCTCAGCTCTTTGAAATAGGCCATGTTCAGCTCGTACATCTTGTCCAGCATCGCAATATCCTTGAGCAGCTGCACCTGATGCTTTTCGAGGGCGGACTGGATGGTCTCGACGTTCGTTTCCGCTTTGCTGTACTTGGTCTTCATGTTGTCGAGCTGGCTGCCCTTTTTCTTGAAGAAGCCGAGGATGCCCTTTTCCTCTTCGGCGGCGTCAAAGTTCTTCAGCTCCCCGATAAGGTCGGTGATCATGCCGCCCACCTCGCCGAGGTCTTTGGTGGACACTTTGGAAAGTGCCGTCTCGGAGAAGTCGCCGATCTTCTTCTGGCAGGCGGAGCCGTACTGCAGCACCTGCTGGCTGTTGGTGATGTCGATCTTCTGAGCGAAGGCGTCCACCATCGCCTGCTCCTCGGGGCTGAGCTTGACCTGTTCGGCCTCGGGGGCCGCAGCGGGTTCGGGCTGCTTTTCCTCGGCGGCAGGTGCTTCCACCGGGTCGAGGGTCAGGGTGGGGACAGCGGGTGTGTCTAAGTCAAAATTGAACGTATTATCAGCCATGAGAGATTCCTTCCTTTCCAAATCGATACACGGCCTTGCCCTCTCCGTCAATGCTTCGCATTGCCACCTCTCCCAGAGGGAGAGGCTTTTCCGGGGGCCGGTATGCTGCAAGTTTCCACCAGAGGCTCTCCCTTTGGGAGAGCTGGCGCGTCAGCGCCTGAGAGGGCAAGCCGGTTTTAACTCAGTCCCTGCCCCTTCATCATATTTTGGAGCACCGTCAGATCCGCCGAGAGGTCCATGCTTTCAGCGGCATACAGTGCATCCAGCTGGTTTTCGAATGCAGTGGCGATGGAAGCCGCGTTCCGCTCCACCTCTGCCCGAATCGAAGCGGCATTTTCGCCCCGCACGCCCTGGCGGGCCAGCTTTGCGTACTGCTCCAGTACGTTCACCGCGTCGGGCAGATAGTAGTTCGCAAAGCGGCGTACCTGCTTTGCCTTGGCGGGGCTGGCCTCCACCGTCTCCACGATGGAGCGGCCTGCCTTTTCCATCCGGGTCATGGCGGCGGAAAGCTCCGGGTCGGGCAGGGCCTCGTTCAGCGCGTGGAGGGCATCCAGCTTCTGCTGGATGTCGGCCAGCATCTCGTCCACATCGCCGCTGCCGGTGTGGAAAGGCACTTCATGCTCCACCACCCGGGGCGGGCAGACCTTCTTTGCCGCGCCGAACATCACGGCTGCGCCGCCCAGAGCTAGCAGCAGCGCCCACAGCTTATATGCTGGCAGCGCCGCGCACAGCACCGCGAACACCAGCGCCGCCGCATACCACGGCAGGACGCTGGGCTTTTGGGTGCGGATAACTTTGCTCATGCATTTTCTCCTTTCCCGAAGGGGCGCACCGCCCCTTGCACTCTTCCATAATAAATCCTTTTATCCACAAAACGCAAGTGTTTCATGAATAATTTACAGGTTGGAAACGGTTATATAATCTTTGAGGGCCTCGCCCCAGACCTCGCGCAGGGTTTCGGGGCGGCAGGCGGCGTTGGCGGGGCTGGTGCTGGGCAGCTTGACCGCCGGGATGCCGGAGACCGGCAGCAGATACTTTGTATAAATGCGGTAGGCCGTGGCCCCGTTGCAGAACACTGCCTCAATGGGCGCTTTTGCTAAAAGAGATGCAATGTCGTTCGGCACCACGTCCCGGATAGAGGCGTCCGACGCGCCGGTGATGGTGCAGCTTTCCAGCGTGTCCCACAGGGCGAGGCCATGGCGGAGGATGATGCCCTTTTTGGCCTCGATGTCCTCCCGGGCGGGGACAGGCTCGCCGGTGAGGGCTGCCATCATGGGCCAGAAACGGTTCTGCGGGTGGCCGTAGTAGAAGGCCATCTCCCGGCTTTTGGGGCTGGGCCATGTGCCGAGGATGAGGGCGCGGCTGTTTTCAGAGTAAACGGGTGCGAAGCTCATCGTTCCATCGTCTCCCATGCAGAGCCGAAGCTGCGGCCGGAGGGCTCCGCCTTCGGGCCGTCGAACCACAGCTCTTCAATAAGGGCAGCAAGTCCGTCTTCCCGCACATCGCCGATGACGCGGTCAGCGGCGGCTTTGGCTTCGTCGGTGCCGTTGGACATGCAGCAGCCGAGGCCGGCTGCTTTCAGCATCCCCACATCGTTGGCGGAGTCGCCTGCCGCCACGGCCTCGGCGAGGGAGAGGCCCATCTTCTCGCAGAGGTCTGCGAGGCCCGCGCCCTTGTCGATCCCGCCCCGCACGATGTCGTAGAAGTGGGAGCCGTCGGGCAGCTGGCCGCCCACCTGCATGAAGTGAAGGCCGAGGTGGCCGTACTTTTCGTGGAACCGCTCCAGCGCCCCCTCGGGGAAGATGCAGAACGCCGCGTGAGGCATATCGATGAGATGGCGGTCCTGGTCTTCGCCGTCCACGCAGTCCAGACCGACGCTGTTCATCTGCTCGTAGTACTTGTGGAGGATGTCATACTCGCAGTAAGCATAGTATGCATCCTTGAAGTCAAATTGCAGGGGGTAGTTGTAGTCCTCACAGAAATCCACCAGCGCGTACATCTCTTCGTTGGTCATGGGGTGCTCTGCCACGATGGCACCGTTCATGTCCACGACGCAGGCACCGTTGCAGGTGATGGCATAGTCGAACCGGATGCCGCCCAGCTGGCCTTTCCGGTTGATGGCTGACCAGGACCGGCCTGTGCTGAGCACGAATTTTCCCCCGGCGGCCTGAAGCTTCTTCACGGCCTTGACCATGGCCGGACGGGGCTGGCTCTCCCCGAAGGGGACGAGGGTGTTGTCGTAATCGCTTGCGAGAATTTTATATTGCATGGTGTTCTCCTTATATCTATAGATAAGCTGAGTATATCACAAAATGGAGGCTTTGTCTCAAGAATATCAACAGTGAAAGCTTCTCCCTTTGGGAGCAACGGCGACGACCGCCGCCAGCGGCGGAAACAGGGAGGAGATGTTGGGGCTGCGGCCAGCAGGATGCAAGCGACAGCGAAGCAGACGCTGGGAGCCGCAACCCGGGCGGTGGCTGCGCAGCAGACGGAGAGGGCAAGGTCGTTTACAAGAAAGCTGTTTTTTACGATAAAATAAAAACATCCGCATTCCTCTGTTGAAGAAGAAATGCGGATGTTAAAATGGAAAAATCAGGCAATAAACGCCACCACGATTTGGATGCCCACGCCCACAGCGGCGCCGCAGGCCCAGGTCAGGCCGGTGATGAAGAGGTTCTGCTTCCAGGAGGGATTCACCCGCCACAGCACGGCGAGGCCCACGCCCGCGCCGGTGCAGAGACCGGCCACGAGGCTCGAGAAGCGGAGTGCGCCCTCGACGTAGAGCTGGGTCATCAGGACGCTGGCGGCACAGTTGGGGACAAGGCCCACCAGTGCGGCCACCACCGGCTGGAAGAAGCCCATCCGGCCCAGCACCGAGGCGAAGACATCCTCGCCGACGCACTCGACGATGAGGCCGAACACGAGGCTGAACACGAAGATAAAGACAAAGATCTCGAGGGTGTGGCGGAGCGCGGCCTTCCAGATGGGCTGGGGATGGCCCTCTTCGTCGCTGTGCTCCTCGTGGCAGTCCACCTCGTCGGCGCGGCCGGTGTAGCCGCCGCGCAGGCTGCGGGGCAGGGCCTTGCGGAGGACGAAGTCCAGCAGAAAGCCCACAAAGACAGCGTACACGACTTTGATGACCAACAGCAGGATCAGCTTATCCCAGTAGGCGGGCATGGACACCAGCAGGGGGATAGCCTCGTCGCTGGTGGAGAGATAGACGGCCATCAGCGTACCCAGCGTGATGACGCGGGAGGCGTAGAAGTTGGAGGCGATGGCCGAGAAGCCGCACTGCGGCACACAGCCCAGCACTGCGCCCGGCACCGCACCCCAGCGGCCGCCGCCCGCCAGCAGGGTCTCGATGCGCTCACCGTGGCGGGTCTCGACATATTCAATAAAGAGATAGGCTAAAAACAGGAAGGGGAGCATCTTGGCGGTGTCCACCAGAGTTTCGCTCAGTACATCCAGAAAAAGTTCCATTGTTTGATACCTCGTGATATATAAAGTGTAGATAAGGCTTGTTTGCGCGCCTGTGCGCGGGGCAGAGCGCTTTTTCATTAAGGCTAATGTTCTCTTTTGCGTGCCAAAAGAGAACCAGAAAAGCACCAGCG
>UMER01004612.1_pt1 | contig 26774 bp, 29 predicted proteins | sample 1964801 | NCBI WGS metagenome assembly UMER01 (sample SAMEA4836025, study PRJEB28245) | human gut metagenome | biome: gut microbiome; material: fecal sample | place: Denmark | collected 2008 | reverse complement strand
GTGGATAGTGGAGAAATGATAATGATGCCGGCCAATATTCCTCATGCGGTACGTGCCGATGTACGTTTTAAGATGATGCTCACGATGATCCGTTCTTGAATCGAGTTTGTACAATAAAAATAAGAGGATAAGTTTTATAACTTATCCTCTTATTTTTATTGTTCCGATAATACGGGGATTATTCGGCAGCAGCTTCTTCGGCAACTACTTCAAAAGGTATTTCTACATTTACCTCTTTGTGCAGTTTAACTACGGCTTTGTAAGAACCGATTTCTTTTACGGCATCTTTCACTACAATGATCTTACGATCGATTTCGTGTCCGAGTTTAGCCAAAGCTTCGGCGATTTGGATATTGGTAACCGAGCCGTAGATTTTGCCCGTAGCGCTGGCTTTGGTTGCGATGGTGAGGCTTATGCCTTCGATTTTGGCAGCCAAATCTTGAGCGTCTTGTTTGATTTTGGCGATTTTGTGAGCGCGTTGTTTCAGATTTTCGGCAAGTTCTTTTCTGGCCGATTCCGAGGCAATGACGGCTTTTCCCTGAGGAATGAGGTAATTACGGCCATAACCGTCTTTTACACTCACGATATCGTCTTTGTATCCTAAATTCAGAATATCTTCTTTCAATATAACTTGCATGCTTGTGTCCTCCTTACTTTTAGATTATTTCATCATATCGGTTACGTAGGGCAGCAAAGCCAAGTGGCGGGCACGTTTTACAGCTTGTGCAATACGACGTTGGAATTTGAGCGAAGTCCCGGTGATGCGGCGAGGTAGGATTTTACCTTGCTCGTTGAGGAATTTTTTCAAGAATTCGGGATCTTTATAGTCGATATATTTGATACCGCTCTTTTTGAAACGGCAGTATTTTTTCTTTTTAACATCGACCGAGGGAGGGGTCAAATATCTGATTTCAGATTGTGCTTGTGCCATGATTAATTCTCCTTCTCTTCTTTAACTGATTTTACATTTCTTCTTTTTGCGGCATATTCGGCTGCGAATTTGTCCATCTTGAAAGTGAGGAAACGAATTACGCGCTCGTCGCGACGGAAGTTAACTTCAAGTTTCTCGATAACAGAAGGTTCTGCATCGAACTCCAGCAGTTGGTAGAACCCGGTAGATTTTTTCTGGATAGGATAGGCCAGTTTGCGCAATCCCCAGTTTTCCTCGTTCACGATAGCTGCACCTTGTTCGGTGAGTATCGATTTGAACTTGTCTACCGCTTCCTTCATCTGTACGTCAGACAAAACGGGAGTTAAAATGAAAACGGTTTCGTAATGGTTCATAATAGTTTTGTGATTGAATTGGTTAATACTTTTTTCAATTGCGGGGCAAAGGTACGACAATATTTCTTAGTATACAAACCTTTATCTCTAAATTTTTTTCTGCTTCGGTTATGAACGAGAGGTCTGGGAAAGTTGCCGGGTGAGAAGTTCAACGGTTTTTTCGGCTCTCTTTTTTTCGTTTTCTAAATTCGAAATACGTTTTTGAATTGAGATGAGGCGAAAACAGGCATTGAATGCTTTGCGATCGTTTGGGCTCAGCGCGTAGGTGTATGGGAAATCTCCTTCGTAAGATATTTTTATGGGTTGTTGCCCGGCCGAGAAAATAGTTTCGAATACGGGACGCAATTCCCGTCCCGAATAACAGACCAGTTCACAATGGCGACCATCTTGAAAGGTGAACCGATAGTTCTGCGCTCCGTCATATGGCGTTGTTGGCGTGAGAGCGTAAGTACCGTCGGGCAATTCTATTTTGGCCGAGATATGCCGTAAGGGTTTGCGTCCGCAATAAACACTGATGATTTCAGCTTCGTAATCGGGTGTTATTTGTACCCGTAGGCAGGAGTGGTGGGCTTTCCCTGCATTTAGGTCATGTCGGTACACATAACGGCCTTCATCTTGATAATCGCTGTTTTGTATATAGCGGAATTGGGGCAGGAGTTCTTCTCTTGTGGAATACAGGAGGGGTAAAAGACTGTCTATGAAGGAGAGATTACGACGGTTTTGTTCCAATGTAATGCGTTGATTGAGGATTATGCCTTTGCGTATCCATTCAAATGCAAGTGTATCGCTTTCGGGTATGGAATCGATGATGCGTTGGGCGGTATGGTATTCGCCTGTTCCGAAAGCTTCTTCGGCACGCAGATAAAGCGCTTCGGCTTTCGGGTGTCGGTTGCAAGCCGATAATGTGAGGCAGAATATCGTGCATATACTTCCCAAAAAGAGAAAAATACGGGACTTCGTCATTCTTTCGGTGAATAAAGGGTTATTTCGCGGGTTACGTTTTTCACGCCTTTTATAGTCTTTATTTTTTTTATCAGCGTGTTGAGTGCGGTTGTATCGTCGACGAGGACGGTGATGTGGCCTTGAAACAGTCCGTCGTTGGAGTCGATGGATATGCTCCGCATCGATATGCGTTTCTCTTTTGAGATGATAGAGGTGATATTGGTAACGATACCTATGTCGTCGTTGCCGATGACCCGCAATACGATGGCATATTGAGAGCCCTGTTTGCCCGACCAGCGGGCTTTTACGATACGGTATCCGAATTGTGTGCGTAAGTTTTCAGCGTTGGGACAGTCCTCCCGATGTATTTTTATACTTCCTTGCGAAGAAACGAATCCGAATATTTTATCACCGAAGATGGGATTGCAGCATTTCGATAATTTATAGTCGAGTCCCTTGATATTTTGGTCGATGACCAGTTCGTCTTCTCCAAAATCCCCGTTTGGCGATTGGGTGGCAACGAAATTCTCGGCTGTGCGGTTTTCGCTCGATTCTTCGCTTTCTTTACGTTCTATTTCATGATAAAGGTCGAGTATGTGATTGACGTCGATTTTTTCTTGCGATAGTGCGCAATAAAAATCGGTTACCGTTTTATATCCGGTTTTTCGTATCAATTTCATGAGAATGGAATCGTTGACATCGACTTTCCTGTTTTTAAATCGTCGCACAAGCAATTCTTTTCCCAGCTCGGCCTCCTTATGTTGGATTTCGTTGAGTGTCTGTTTTATTTTCACCCGGGCTTTGGATGTGCAGGCAATCGACAACCATTCCCGTTTGGGTTTTTGGGTGGGAGAGGTGAGTATTTCTATCGTGTCTCCGCTTTGTAATTTATATCGAATGGTTTGATTCTTGCCATTGACTTTCCCTCCCGTGCATCGGCAACCCAGATGGGTGTGTATGAGAAAAGCGAAGTCGAGCATGGTCGCTCCTTTGGGAAGTTTGTACAGGTCTCCTTTGGGGGTGAATACGAATACTTCTTTATCGTAGAGGTCCATGCGGAATTCTTTCATCAGTTCCATAGGCCCTCCGTCGCCCGATTCGAGAATATCGCGCACATTGTTCAACCAGTCGTCAAGCCCTTTTTCGCTTTTCAAGCCTTTGTACTTCCAGTGTGCGGCAAGGCCCCGCTCGGCGATTTCGTCCATACGTTTGGTCCGTATCTGCACTTCGACCCATCGGTCTTCGGGGCCCCATACGGTGATGTGCAGGGACTCATAGCCATTGCTTTTGGGAACCGATAACCAGTCTTTCAGCCGTTTGGGATTGGGACGGTACATGTCGGTGATGATGGAATAGACGTGCCAGCAGTCGGCCGATTCGTTTTCTGGCGGAGTATCGAGTACGACTCGTATGGCAAAAAGATCGTAAATACCTTCGATATCGACATTTTGTTTCCGGATTTTGTTCAGAATCGAAGATATGGATTTTACCCTGCCTTTTATTTCGAACTTCAATCCGGCAGTTGCCAGTTTTTCTTTGATAGGGGCGATAAATTCCCGGATATATTTGTCTCGGGATTCTTTGGTTTCACTCAGTTTGTGGGCGATACGGTCGTATTCTTCACGTTGGGTATATTTGAGAGCGAGGTCTTCGAGCTCGGTTTTTATGCGGTATAATCCCAACCTGTGAGCGAGAGGGGCGTAGAGATAAGAGGCTTCGTAGGCAACGTTTTCTCTGAATCTGTTGTTGGGGTGATGATTGATCATGCGCATGAGGCATAGCCTGTCGGCGATCATGATGATAATCACCCTCACGTCTTCAGCGAATGTGAGCAGTAAGTTGCGAAAGTTATCGCTTTGGACGGTTTCTTGCTTGGCATATAGGCTGTTGGCTTTGATGAGCCCCCGTATGATTTTGACGCAATCGGTACCGAATAGATTTTCGACAGCCTCGAAAGACAACCGGTTTTCGACGACGAGATTGCAAGTAAGTACGGCGGCCAGCGTGCTGCGGTCGAGGCCCACTTCTTGTGAAAGGATAAGGGCAGTGGCGATGTCGTGGTACAAGCGGTTTATTCCGTTACTGTCTCGCAGGTAACTGCCCGATAATACAGCCTCGGTAATATGTTGGCGAAGGAAAAAGAATTCTTTTTCACCTATGAGCGGACGGGCTGTGGCGAACAAAGACCGGTAGACTTTCAGGAATTCTTTGCGTTCGGTTGCTGTAAAGTATTGTTTCTCGTTCATAAATTCTGCCATTTCGAGAAAATAGTCAAGGGAATACAACAAAAGTAATCATTTTATTCGAGAAGGTGGTGATTTGTAAACAAAAAAATGAATTTTATACAGCCGAAATTATTTGTTTCGGTATGTAGATATGGAAGCATACAAACCCCGTTGTCCGATCGGACAACGGGGTTTTCACATAGAAGATTCTTTTTATTTCGATATTTTTGCCGGGTCTATGCCTAAGGCTTTTGCTACGCCTTTGCCGTAATTTTCATCGGCTTTCATGCAGTTGCCGATGTGGCGGAGTTTTATTTCCTCGGGAATATCTCCCATGGCACGGGCTGTATTCTCGAACAACCGTTGCTGCTCATCGGGTTTCATCAGCCTGAATAGATCGCCGGCTTGGGTGTAGTAGTCGGAGTCATCTTCTCTGAAATCCCATTGGTAAGCAGCCCCGTCGAGTTCCATAGGCGGTTCTTTGTATTCGGGTTGTTCCTGCCATTCGCCGTATCCGTTGGGTTCGTATCCGAGTGTCCCTCCGTGATTTCCGTCTATGCGCATGGCTCCGTCGCGGTGGTACATGTTGAGGAACGGACAGCGACTGCGGTTTACGGGTATCTGGTAGTGGTTCACGCCGAGACGGTAACGTTGCGCGTCGCCATAGGAAAAGAGGCGGCCCTGCAACATACGGTCGGGAGAGAAGCTGATACCCGGCACGACGTTGGCCGGATTGAAAGCGGCTTGCTCTACGTCGGAAAAATAGTTCTCGGGGTTACGGTTCAGTTCTATGACACCGACTTCGTGCAAAGGATATTGTTTCTGCGACCATACTTTCGTGAGGTCGAACGGATTGAACGGGCACGCTTTGGCTTGCTCTTCGGTCATGAGTTGCACATACATCGTCCATTTGGGAAAATCTCCTTTTTCGATGCTTTCGAAGAGGTCGCGGTGATGGCTTTCCCGGTCTTTTCCGATGATAGTTTCGGCTTCTTGGTCGGTGAGGTTTTTGATGCCTTGCTGGGTACGGAAGTGGAATTTCACCCATGTGCGTTTCCCGTCGGCGTTGATAAATGAGAAGGTATGGCTGCCGTAGCCGTGCATATGCCGGTAGGAATAGGGAATGCCCCTGTCGCTCATTGTGATAGTAACTTGGTGGAGTGCTTCGGGCAGAAGAGTCCAGAAATCCCAGTTGTTGCGGGGGCTTCTCATATGGGTGCGCGGGTCTCGTTTTACGACGTGATTGAGGTCGGGAAATTTCAATGGGTCGCGCAAGAAAAAGACGGGCGTATTATTACCGACTAAATCCCAGTTCCCTTCCTCGGTATAAAATTTGATGGCAAAACCCCGAATATCACGTTCGGCATCGGCAGCTCCGCGTTCGCCGGCAACGGTCGAGAAACGCATGAACAATTCGGTTTGTTTCCCTATTTCAGAGAAGATCGCCGCTTTGGTGTATCGGGTGATGTCATGGGTAACGGTGAAGTGTCCGAAAGCTCCCGATCCTTTGGCGTGCATGCGTCGTTCGGGAATAACTTCCCGGTCGAAGTGGGCTAATTTTTCAAGAAACCATACGTCTTGCAATAGCATTGGTCCTCGCTTTCCTGCTGTGGAGACATTGTTGTTGTCGGCTACCGGAGCACCATTGGCTCTTGTCAATTTTTTCTTTTCCATTTTTTGTCTTTTTTAGGTGATAAACTATTTATTGATAAATAAATTCAAAAGTTCGCGATCGTGTTCCGATAGTTTGCCTGTGCGGGATTGCAGTCGGTGAACCCGGGTCGATGCGGGTATGTTCATGGCGTGTTTCATATTTCGGAACATGCTACCTGTTCTTATTTTGTAGGTCGTGAAGAAAAGCGTCTTTTCTATCGGGAATATCCCTGAAATGGTTTTGGCGAGAGATTTCCATTGTTCATGGGGGTGTTGGTTTATGATAAACCAGCCGCAAGTCCAGCAGCCGGTCAACAGCAGATCGGCTTCTTTGGTCTTATTACGGTCGAAGTCGGAAACGGAGCACAGACTTACGCTTATTCCTTTCGACCATAAGTACATGGCGATTTCCCGGGCATAGTTGGCGGTGCGTCCTTTGTGGCTATAATATATAACAATTGCTTTCATGCTGTTGCAGTCTTAAAAAAGTATTTATTGTAATAGAAAATGTACTGTAACGAATATATAAACTTTGCTCAAATAACCATTGTTTTTCCCAAAAAATTTTTTAACTTTGAGAAGTTTTCAATTTTGACAATCCTAAAAATAGATACTATGTTTACACCCGAAGATTTAGCATTACTGAAACAGAAAGGAATTTCCGAAAAACAGATTGAAGAACAGTTGCATTGTTTCGAGACCGGTTTCCCCTATCTCAAATTGGAAGCTCCTGCCGGGCTGGGAAATGGTATTTTGGCACTCGACGATACGGCGATCGATCACTATCTTGACGTTTGGGACGAATATTTGGCATCGAATCCGACGATTGTGAAATTTGTTCCGGCATCGGGTGCGGCCAGCCGTATGTTCAAAAATTTATTTGAATTCGTCGATGCCGATTATACCGAACCTACAACCGAATTCGAAAAGAAATTTTTCTCACATATCAAAGATTTTGCTTTTTACGCCGACCTCAATAAAGTTTGCCTCGAAAAAGAAGGCCGGGATATAGATGCGTTGGTAGCGGCGGGACAGTATAAAGAGATTGTTGCAAATCTTCTTTCGGAGAAAGGGCTAAACTACGGGGCATTACCGAAAGGTATGCTCAAATTCCATCATTATCCCGATGCCGATCGTACGGCCATGGAAGAACATTTGGCCGAGGGAGCCATGTATGCCCGCAACGAGGCCGGCGACGTGAATGTGCATTTTACCGTATCCCATGAGCATTTGCCCTATTTCAAAAAAGTCGTGGCCGATAAACAAGCCTTGTATGAAAAAGAGTACGATGTGAAATATCACATCAGTTTTTCGGAACAAAAACCTTCGACCGATACCATTGCGGCCGATATGGAGAATAAGCCGTTCAGAGACAAAGGCAAGTTGCTTTTCCGTCCCGGAGGGCATGGCGCCCTTATCGAGAACCTCAATGACATAGATGCCGATGTGATTTTTATTAAAAATATCGATAATGTCGTACCCGATCGCATAAAACCCGATACCGTGCGTTTCAAAAAAATCATAGGTGGAGTACTTGTTTCTCTTAAAAAACAGATCGATGCTTATGTTTCCATGCTTGAAAGCGGAAAATACACGATGGACGATGTACGGGAAGTCATACTTTTCCTGCAACAGCAACTCTTTACCCGCCACCCCGATATAAAGAAAATGGAAGATGCCGAGCTGGTTGTGTATCTGCTGAAAAAATTGCGTCGTCCGTTGCGTGTATGTGGTATGGTGAAGAATGTGGGAGAACCCGGCGGAGGACCTTTCTTGGTGTATAATGCCGACGGTTCGTTCTCTCCGCAGATATTGGAGAGTTCGCAGATCGATTTGAAAAATCCTGCCTCGAAAGCGATGTTCGACAAGTCGACACACTTCAATCCTGTCGATTTGGTATGTGCTGTGAAAAACGGGAAAAACGAGAAATACGACCTTCCGAAATATGTCGATAAGAAAACCGGATTTATTTCGTACAAATCCAAGAACGGAAAAGATTTGAAGGCTCTCGAATTACCGGGGTTGTGGAACGGAGCCATGTCGGACTGGAATACGCTTTTTGTCGAGGTTCCCATTTCGACGTTCAATCCGGTGAAGACTGTAAACGATCTGTTGCGCGAACAGCATCAATAACAGCTATGTGCTATTTCAAGCCGCACGGCAGCTGCCGTGCGGCTCTGTTTTAATAGTATGTAAATTGTAAAGATAGAGTTGCTCGATATTCATCGGAAAAAGCTATCTTTGTACCGTTAAAACCGACAATTCATAAACAATAACGTAAAATGGGAAAAGTCCTTATTATCGGTGCCGGCGGAGTAGCTACCGTGGCCGCGCACAAAGTGGCGCAGAACGCCGACGTTTTTACAGAGATTATGATAGCCAGCCGCACGAAATCGAAATGCGACGCCATTGTGGAGGCTATCGGGAATAAGGCGATCAAGACCGCACAGGTCGATGCCGACGATGTAGAACAGTTGGTTGCTCTTTTCGAGAGTTTCCGTCCGGATATCGTTATGAATCTTGCTTTGCCTTATCAGGATTTGACGATTATGGAGGCTTGTCTGCGTACCGGTGTCAATTATCTCGATACCGCCAATTACGAACCCAAAGACGAAGCCCATTTCGAGTATAGTTGGCAGTGGGCTTACAAAGACCGTTTCGAGAAAGCCGGTCTTACGGCTATCCTCGGTTGCGGGTTCGACCCGGGTGTAACGAGCGTATATACAGCTTATGCCGCCAAGCATTATTTCGATGAAATTCATTATCTCGATATTGTGGATTGTAACGCCGGCGATCATCATAAAGCATTCGCAACCAATTTCAATCCCGAAATCAACATACGGGAGATTACCCAGAAAGGATTATATTGGGAAGACGGCAAGTGGATAGAAACCGATCCTCTTGAAATACACCGCCCGCTCACTTATCCCAATGTTGGACCGCGTGAAAGTTATCTTCTTCATCATGAAGAACTTGAAAGTTTGGTAAAGAATTATCCGACTATCAAGCGTGCCCGTTTCTGGATGACTTTCGGACAGGAATATCTGACCCATTTGCGGGTGATACAGAATATCGGCATGGCCAGTATCAAGCCTATCAATTACAACGGTATGGAAATCGTTCCGTTGCAGTTCCTCAAAGCCGTGTTGCCCAATCCGCAAGACCTCGGTGAAAATTACGAAGGAGAGACATCGATCGGTTGCCGCATACGGGGTGTGAAAGATGGCAAAGAACTTACTTATTATGTTTATAATAATTGTTCGCACCGTGCCGCTTATGAGGAGACGGGAATGCAGGGCGTGAGCTACACGACCGGTGTACCTGCCATGATCGGGGCCATGATGTTCTTGAAAGGTATTTGGAAGAAACCCGGTGTTTACAATGTCGAGGAATTCGATCCCGACCCCTTTATGGAACAGCTCAATAAACAAGGACTGCCCTGGCATGAACAGTTCAATGTCGATTTGGAACTGTAAGAGAGAATATCGAAAATAGAAAAGCCCAGACTTGAAAGTCTGGGCTTTTCTATTTTCGATATATAAATATTAGTTGCGTACTTCTTTGATGGCTTGTAAAAGGGCTTCGATGTCTTGCGGATAAATATCTCCGATATTTCCGATGCGGAACGTATCGGCTTCGGAAATTTTGCCCGGATAGATAACAAAACCTTTTGCTTTGAGTTTATTGTAGAAATCGACGAAATAGAAATCTTTTGTCGGATAGTAGAATGAGGTGATGATACACCCCTGCTTGTCGTCGGGTAAGAGCGTTTCAAATCCGAGATTGCGCATACCGTCGACCAACGTGCGGTGATTTTCTTCGTAACGGCGATGCCGTGCGGGAATGCCTCCTTCTGCTTTCAGTTCTTGCATGGCCTGATAGAAAGCATGTACGACGTGGGTGGGAGAGGTATAACGCCATTTCCCGTTTCCTTTTTCCATCGTTTCCCATTGGGCGTAGATGTCGAGGGAAAGCGAGCGGGCATTACCTTTGGTCGCCGACATTTTTTCTTTCTTGGCGATGATGAAACCAAATCCGGGAACACCTTGTATACATTTGTTGGCACTGCTGATGAGGAAATCTATACCCAGACCTTTGATGTCGATAGGTACACCGCCGAAGCTGCTCATCGCATCGACGATGAATGTGATATTTTTCCCTTTGATTACTTCGGCGACTTCTTCGATACGGTTCAGCAGTCCGGTCGTCGTTTCGCTGTGCACCATAGACAAGTGGGTAACACCGGGATTTTCTTCCAGCGCCTTACGGGCTGTCTCGCCGGTGATCAATTCGGTCTCGTTGAGAGAAACGAGTACATGGTCGATGTGATAATAGCGGGCGATTTCGGCCATACGTTTTCCATAAGCGCCGTTGGCGAGAATCAGCAGTTTGTCTTCCGGACGTACGGCAGCACCGATGGTTGCTTCCACGCAGTAGGTTCCGCTGCCTTGCAGCAGCACATTGGTGTACTCGTCTTCGTTCAGGCCGGCGATAGCTAACAAGTCTTTTCTCAAAGGCGTAACGATGCCTTCGTTATAATCTTTGTCCCATGTACACCAGTCTTGCAACATGGCTTCTCTGACGGTTTCTGATGTGCTTAGGGGGCCGGGGGTCAATAATAAATAGTTTCTTTTCATAGTCGGATAGGAATTATTGGTTGAGAGATTTGTTAAGAGTCGCGATATACAGAGGGAGTTCCGTGATGTTATCGAGAACATGGTGGGCACCGGCAGCGAGCATACGTTGTTTCACTTCATTTTTCATACGGGATAACTCCTCAGCCGGACATTGGCGGTATTCCTCTTCGGTCAGTCCCATCTCATTGCTTCCGGTGATGACGCCTACGCTCCAAGCTCCGGCATTCACACCCTCTTTGATGTCTGAAATCGTGTCTCCCACTTTTACGACTTGTTGTATCGAAGGTATTTCGAGGTCGATCATGTTTTTATAAATCATATATGGGGCAGGACGTCCGGCCGGGAGATTATCGGGCGTAACCAGATTGTCGACCGTATATCCTTTTGCTGCGGCACCCGGGCGCACGATTTCCATCATGGCGGCGGTATATCCTGTCGTCGAGCCTATCGCTATACCCTGCTGGCGTAAAGATTCTATCGTTTCGATAACGCCGGGTATGGGAGTTGTAAATTCGGAGAGAGATGCAAAAAGATGTTTTTCGAAACTTCGGTACATTTCGTCGACGTCGGTTTCGTTCCACTCTCTATTGTAGCGTGTCGAGAATTTGTTTCTTATGTCGTCCATCGACAAGATAGCCCGTATATGGTCTATTTTGAGCATTCCCATTGGTTCCCGGGCTTGACGCAAGGTGATTTCGATGCCTTTTTCTTCTTTGAAAACTTTAAGGAATGCTTTTAGGGGAGCAAAACAGCCGTAATCGACCGCTGTTCCGGCCCAGTCCATGATAACACATTTAATCTCTTTCATTTTCCGTTTCTATTTTCAATTCTGTTTTTCTATTGCGTAGTTGTAAATAATATCGTTTTTCTTTTCAATCGCCGGTCTCTTTTTACTGCTGCGTTGCATAAACCACAGAATACTGCCGGCAAAAAGGAAACAGCAGGCGATACCGAGTATCATGACCATTGTGTTGTAGAACTCGATCCAGTTGAGTTCCGAAATAAACAGTTCTTTGAATATAAGAACGCATACCGTACCCAGATAGCCAACGAAATCGATGGTAATAATGAAGAATCCTACGTTACCGTTGATATTGAAGCAAGATACGAACCGCTCGAAGAAAAGGGTTTGGAAACTGAGGTAGGCGGTATATAGACCGAGGCTTTGGATAAACAGCCATACCATAGGTGGTAGTTGCAGTTTTTCATATCCGTAAGCCACGCCGGCCAGCATCATCATACCTGTCATGACCAGCAGCAGGATCAGGTAAAGAACCTTTTGATGGTCCCGTATCAAAGATATAAGCAGAAAAATCGTAAGAATAATGAGGGTTACCGTTGCGTCGATTCCGCTGAATGCCCAAGATGAGAGTTGTGTCGTATCTACGAGTTTCACGAGAAAGTCTTCCTTAATATCCTGCATGACGGTGATAAAAAGGTTTGCGATAAACAACATACTGAGAACAGGGGCGAATTGTAGAAAAATATTCTTGCGTTGCCGGGCGTCCATCGGGACACGTTCGGTACAGCATTTGATGTCTTCTTCGGTGGGCGCAGGCAGTTTGTTCAATACGAATGCCAGTATGATAAGAAGCACACAAGCGACGGCCCCGATGGTTGCGGGCATCCAGAAACTGTCTATGCCCATATCTTTAATGAGGAAAAGACCTACCGACTTGGCCAGCCCCGAACTGAAAGCAATACTCAGTCCCATGATGCTTGCCAAGATACCGCTCAATTTGCGGCCTTCGAGAAAACTGAAAATCACGCCCCACATACACCCCAGCGACAGCCCGTTGAAAAACAGTGCAAAGATATTGTAAGGAACGGGACAAACGGCAAATAAAATCAAAGATATTTCGGCTATGGCAACCGATGCTATAATGAATCCCAGACGATATTCCCTTTTCAGCTCGGAGATAAATTTGATACCCAAAAGTTTGGACAACATGTAGCCGGCAATCTGTATGATGCTCGTTGCCGTTTTATAATCCATACCCATGAATTCGAGTCCGTCGAATGTCGCTGCCGTGAAAGGTTTGCGTAGAGCATATACCAAGGCGTAAGAAAAAAGGGCGGCACCTCCGGCCCAAATGATGAATAATAGATTTGAGATTTTCTTTTTGTGAGTTTCTGCTAACATGTCGTACTTTTTGAGCGCAAAAGTAAAGTGCGCAGATTACGCCGAAACTACAAACGTGTTACAATCGTGCTACAAAACCGCTGGTATACATTCTTTGAGAAATTATAAGAGATGTTTTTACTGTAAGATACTTTCATGGCATTTGGTGAACTCTGTTTTTTATTCGTATCTTTGTGAGGTAAGGAGGTGGCTCTATGCCATATCGGTGGGTGCAGGTATCTGTCGGCTCGCTTATAGGTTGGAGCATCTCGATAATCTGTTTTTTATGAAAGTAGGAGATAAAGCTCCCGAAGTGTGGGGCGTCAATCAAGAAGGAAAAGAGATAAAACTCAGTGATTATAAAGGTCGTAAAGTGGCGTTGTATTTTTATCCCAAAGACAATACGTCGGGTTGTACAGCCGAGGCATGCAGTTTACGCAACGGATATGACGAGTTGCGTGCAGCCGGTTACGAAGTTGTAGGAGTAAGTAAAGACGGCGAGGCTTCCCACCGGAAATTTATCGAGAAACAGTCTTTGCCGTTCGATCTGATTGCCGATACCGATACGTCGCTCAATCAGGCATTCGGCGTATGGGCCGAAAAAAAGTTGTACGGCCGTACTTATATGGGAACGCTCCGTACTACTTTTATCATCAATGAAGAAGGTATCATCGAGCGTATTATCGATAAAGTCGATACCAAGAATCATGCCGCTCAAATTTTGAACGATAAATAATAGTATATATGGAAGAAGTAAAAAAAGAAACGGGCAAGGCCACGATTCCGTCCGAGAAGCTCAATGCGCTTCGAGCCGCGATGGATAAAATAGAGAAGAATTACGGCAAGGGTGCCATTATGAAGCTGGGCGACGATCAGGTCGAAGAGATTGCCGTCATACCCACCGGCTCTATCGGTTTGAATGCTGCCCTCGGTGTAGGCGGTTATCCGCGTGGGCGCGTTATCGAGATTTATGGTCCCGAGTCATCGGGAAAAACGACATTGGCCATACACGCTATTGCCGAGGCTCAGAAAGCGGGCGGCATTGCGGCCATTATCGATGCCGAGCATGCTTTCGACCGGTTTTATGCCGAAAAATTGGGTGTCGATGTCGAAAATCTCTGGATTTCTCAACCCGACAGCGGAGAGCAAGCGTTGGAGATTGCCGAGCAGTTGATACGTTCCTCGGCGGTCGACATCGTTGTTATCGACTCGGTGGCTGCGCTTACCCCGAAAGCCGAGCTGGAAGGCGATATGGGCGATTCGAAAATGGGATTGCAGGCACGTCTCATGTCGCAAGCATTGCGTAAACTGACGGCTACAATCAGCAAGACCAATACCACTTGCATTTTTATCAACCAGTTGCGTGATAAGTTGGGGGTGATGTTCGGGAATCCCGAAACAACGACCGGGGGTAATGCCTTGAAATTCTATGCTTCTGTGCGCCTCGACATTCGTCGCATCAGCCAGATTAAAGACGGAGAAGAGGTCATCGGTAACCAGACGCGCGTGAAGGTTGTGAAAAATAAAGTCGCACCTCCGTTCCGTCGGGCTGAGTTCGACATTATGTTCGGTGAAGGTATTTCCCGTGCCGGAGAAATCATCGATATGGGTGTGGATAAAGGTATTATCAAGAAGAGCGGTTCTTGGTTCAGTTACAACGATACAAAGTTGGGACAAGGTAGAGATGCGGCAAAGAAGTGCATACAAGACAATCCCGAATTGGCCGATGAGTTGGAGGCTCTTATCATGGAGGCTCTTAAAGCAGGGAAATAATTATTTATAGAACAGAAAAATCGGGGAGGAAACTTCCCGATTTTTTTATGCTATTTTCGTAATTTAAGGGAGGTAATCTATTTTGAAGCATAATTTATTAATTGTATATTGCTGAAATTTAACAATTTATATTTTCTAAATGATATTATTGCACGCATATTGCTATTCATTTAAATTTTGGGGTTATTTTTATCTATGGTTTGCATCATATCTTCCACATCGATCGGATCGTCAGGGTTAGATTTATTTTTCTCGGAGAAAAAGATGTATATATCCGTTGTTTTCAGATAACGCAATAACGTGTCTATGCTGCTGTAAGTCTCTCCTCTTTCTATCCGAACAATCGGGTCTATTCTTTCCCAGCCGGCCTGTTTTGCGACATTATATCTACTCAGGCCTTTTTTCTCTCGCGTTCGTTTTAAGAAATCTCCGGTTTCTTGATGGGGGGCTTTCGAATATTCTTCGCTCATTTTGTTTCCTCTACCATTTCTTCTGTACTGTAATTATATATATTAACAATCCTGTTTTATTGGATAAATAAGTGAGCTAAGCGTATATAATAGAGTTGTTTGCGTAAATGGGTGCAAGATTGCGCAAATAATTCGTTCAACTCGTTCGGATCGTTCAGCTATGGAAATATAGTTCATCTCTATTTGAATGTTTGAAAGTATTGTAGGACTTTTTCCGGGAGGTCCCGCAACCCGCAAACGATATATCCTTCGGTCATCGATACGGAAGAATGCCCCATGAGTTTACTAATGAGATAGAGATCTGCACCACGCAGATACAGGTTTGTGGCAAAGGATCTTCTTGCCGTATGAGAGGAAATTACTATCGAATATCCATTTTTCTCCGCCTATATATTTTCCTGCCTGATACAACTTCACTCGTTCGTCTATGCCTACGTTTTTGCAAATAACCCGTATTGTTTTATTGAATGTTACGTCGGAAACTTCACCTGTAAGGTCGTTCGCCTCATTATCTTCAATAATCCGTTCAACGACCGGAGAAAGTGGAATTTCCGCCCTTGTGTGGCTTTTCTTTGACACATAGGCCAGTCGTTCGCCTGCTCATACATGGATAATATGTTCATGTATCTGGGGTATTTTGCTAAGAAAGCGGCTTTTAATGTGGTTTTCATGATTTCTTGTTCTTTGCGTTCAAATTTGCTCGTTAGATGGCTTGCTCGCTTCTGTGTGGCTTTTATTTTCTTGGGTATTTTTGTCGAATTCGGTATTATTCGTTATTATGTCTATCAAACCATTCTTTTTCCATTTCTTCTAACCTTTTGTTTGTTCTTCTCTTTATGATTTCGGATTTTATCCAATTAAAGGCAACTATAACAAGTCCGCATGCGAAGCAGATGGATAAAGCAACGCCAAACACATTGAAGCAATCATCGCCTATTAGTAGGCAAACAAAGATAATCAGACATAAAAAAGTGATAAACGGCATAGCATTGATATTTTAAATGTTCGACAAATCAATCTTTTAAAAAGGTTCTCCAATTTCGGGCGATGTAGTCGCTGATGAGTAACCCCGCAATATAGCTAATAATAACGATTTCTACCATTTTATTTAATTTTTTTACACGGGTTCTACCTTTTAATCGTTCGAGTCGTTTGTGCGACTGTGCGATCTTATTTGTTTCTTTGAGGTTTTCTGCCTCTATTATGAAGTCGGAAACGATCATTTCGTCCGTTTCTATTATTATATCGTACTCTCTTTCATCTTGTTTTGATTTTTGTAAAAAGGATGGGCGGGCTTTATAGTTCTTTTAAAGCTGTATTTCTTTATCTTGTACCTCATCTTTTATCCGCTCTATTATTGGGGGAGTAAGTTTTATTTCTTCATTGTAATTTTCCGATATAATATCACACTGATAAAGTAGATTATTTACACCGGCTATAATCATGTAAACTTGAAACGCTTCTGGCTCTTCGAATGGATTATAAATTAATTCACCGAAATTATCCTTTTCGTAATTTACATGATCGGTGTAGTTGTACCACCATTTTTTTAATACTCTATTGTGTTATACTCCGCTGTCCCGTCTATATTCATTCTCTCGGTTATCATATATCCGATTTCTTCGGCCTTCGTGTTCGTCAATGTTTTCTTCAACTAAATCTTTGCAGTAGTCCGTAAAAGTTTTCATATCTGTAAGATTTAAATTGATAATAATTCAATTTTACAGTGTGGTTTTTTATCGTTCGGGGGTAATTCAATTCCTTCCAAACCCTTACGGAAAATCGGATTTCCATAACTACAACGGTTTATCTGGCTAATTCAAGTTAGCCGCTTTCGCTGGATTATTCCAGCCAATAGAGTGCAACAGCTTCCAACCTGTTGCACTCTTTTTTTATAACCGTTTCCAATAAATCAAAATTAATAGGAAAAAACTTGTAAGAACTGAAATAAGAAAGTACCCATGCCTCCGCATGGGTACTTTCTTATTTCAGTTCTTACGGGAGTTTCAGAGGTTGCCGCCTTTGAAGCTGTCTATTCATGGGCAATCCATGTTTTTAGGATTGTCATATATGATCATCGGGGAGAAAATCTTAAGATTTTCTCCCCGATGAATGAAAGAGAGTTTATTAAGTTCGTTTAGAATTTCGTATCTTCTTCGCTCATGTCGAGATCGTCGAAACCTTCGGTATCAAGTTCCGACGGGTCGTAGTCATCGTTCCCGTAAAAATCCTCGTCGATGCCAAGATCATTGTTTTTGATGGTTTTCTCCATTTCTTCAAAATCTACGGTTTGTGCGGGGGGATTGCCCATTGATTGGGTACAGACCGCTTTTTTCAGGTTTTTACCGGTAATGATTTCCCGCAGTTCGATGAAGAATGCGCGTTCGGTCATATTGTCGAAGACGAAAAGCATGCGTTGTTTTTCGTCTTCGAGCAGTTCGCTCAGACGGGTTTCTCCCATGACCCATGAGTCTTCGTCGTAGCCGGTTTCCATATCCATCAGCGTAACTTCGATTTTTTTCTCCCAGTTGTCTTCACAGATGAAGAATGAAGTCAGCTGATCTTTGGCATAACCGACCGATTCGAGTATGGCGTCATTCAATTCAAGAAATGTCGCTTCGGAATCAATCTCTATTTCCCGGGCAAAATGATCGACTTCGTCGGAGAGGATCAGAAATTTATAAACCATGATTCTTACGTTGCTTAGTTATACACAAAATTTTATTTGATACCCCGCACGATACCCCTTTCGGAATTACGGACAAAGCGCACGATTTCATCGCGTTCGGGAGTGGCGGGAATATTGTCTTCGATATATTTGAGTGCATCGCTCGTATTCATACCGGCCATGTAGATGCATCGATATACCTCTTGTATGAGGGCGACGGCTTCGTCGCTGAAATTACGACGGCGAAGACCTACGGTGTTGATGCCGGCGAAAGCGATAGGGGTGTGCCCCACTTTGATAAAGGGCGGAATATCTTTATTGATTTGGGAACCGCCCTGTATCATGACATGGCTGCCTATATGGGAGAATTGATGGCACAATACTCCTCCGCTGAGAATAGCGAAATCGTCGATGACGACCTCTCCGGCTATTTGAGACGCATTGGAGATAATGATGTTATTGCCCAGTTTGCAATCGTGGGCGATATGTACGTAAGCCATGAGCAGGCAGTTGTTCCCGATAACGGTTTTCCCTTTCGATGCGGTTCCACGGTTTACAGTTACGTATTCGCGCAGGGTGGTGTTGTCTCCTATTTCGGCCGTTGTTTCCTCTCCCTTGAATTTGAGATCTTGTGGAATGGCCGAAACGACGGCTCCCGGGAAGATGGTGCAATTTTTACCGATACGGGCGCCTTCGAGAATGGTTGCATTTGACATAATACGGGTTCCGTCGCCGATGACGACATTTTTGTCAATAGTAACAAACGGCCCTATTTCTACGTCTTTACCGATTTGTGCATCGGGATTTACATATGATAATGGGTGCTGCATGAGATAATAATAAGGTTAGGTCTTTATTTGTTTTTTGTGATTTGTGCCATAAATTCGGCCTCGGTAGTGATTTTATCGCCGACAAATACATACCCTTTCATATATGCACAACCTCGCCGCATCTCGGTCATGAACGATACGTGGAATATGGCGGTGTCGCCGGGTACGACTTTCTGGCGGAATTTTACATTATCTATTTTCATGAAATAGGTCGAGTAGCTGGACGGATCTTCTACCGTATTGAGGGTAAGCAAACCGCCGGTCTGGGCCATTGCCTCGATGAGCAGGACACCGGGAACGACGGGCTCTTGGGGGAAATGTCCTTGAAAGAACGGCTCGTTGCTGGTGAAGTTTTTAATTCCTACGATGTGATTTTTCCCGATTTCTATAATTTTGTCGACGAGCAACATCGGGTAGCGGTGAGGTAGCAGGCCTTTGATGCGATTCACGTCCATGACCGGCTCCTTGTTGGGGTCGTAGAACGGGACTTGTATTTCCTGCCGTTTTACCTCTTTGCGTATGGCGCGTGCAAAGAGATTGTTGATTTTATGGCCGGGGCGTGTTGCTATGATGCGGCCTTTGATGGGTTTCCCGATAAGGGCTATATCACCGAGAATATCGAGCAGTTTATGGCGTGCCGGCTCGTTATTGAACACAAGAGGGCGGTTGTTGATGAAGCCCAATTCATCGGCGTTTTTGTGGGAAACTCCTACGAGATCGGCTATACGGTCGAACTCGGACTGTTCCATTTTGTGGTCGTAAATGACAATGGCGTTATCGAGGTCTCCGCCTTTGATGAGGTTGTTTTTCAACAAAGGTTCGATTTCCTTTACAAAAACGAATGTGCGGGCGGCAGCGATCTCTTCGGGGAAACTCTTCATATCTTCGAGACAGGCATACTGGTAATTGAGGATAGGAGAGTTGAAAAGCACCATAGTGCTTATGCTGAAATGGTCGTCGGGTAAGGCGATGATTGAAGAGCCGCTTTCCTCGTCGGTGATTTCTACTTTATTGCGAATGATGTAGTAATCTTTTTCGGCCGATTGTTCCTCGATGCCGACTCGCATGATGTTTTCAACATATATTTGAGCACTTCCGTCGAGTATGGGAAATTCGGGAGCATTGACCTGTATCAGGCAGTTATCGATTTCCGAAGCGTAGAGGGCGGCCATAGCGTGTTCTATGGTACTTACCGTTATGTCGTTTTTTCCCAGTACGGTTCCGCGTTGGGTATTGATTACGTTTTCGGCGACAGCGTCGAGCACGGGTTGTCCGTCGAGGTCGACACGTTGTATTTTGTAACCGTGATTTTCGGGAGCCGGCAGGAACGTGATTTCGATGTCGAGGCCCGTATGCAGACCTTTGCCTTGCAAGGTAAAGCTACTTTTCAGTGTTTGTTGTTTCATTTCCATATCTCCTTATTGTTAGGGGCGCTTTGAAGGAGTTTTATTCGCCCAACTTTCGTTTTAGTGTTTCTATCTCTTTTTGCAGTTGTCTCACGGTCTGGTTCAACTCGGGCAATTTCCGTATCAATACCGATGCCCGAGCGTAGTCTCGGGCAGGCATGGCCGGAGTACCCAACAGGTTACAGTCCGAATCAACATGATTGGGAATACCCGATTGGGCACCGATGTTCACGTGGTCTCCGATGGTGATGTGCCCGGCTATTCCCACTTGTCCGCCCATCATGCAATGGCTGCCTACTTTTGTAGAGCCGGCGATGCCGCATTGGGCAGCCATTACGGTATTCTCGCCTATTTCTACGTTGTGGGCTACTTGTATGAGGTTGTCGAGTTTTACACCTTGATGTATGACGGTCGATCCCATAGTGGCCCGGTCGATGGTTGTATTGGCTCCGATCTCGACATGGTCTTCGAGAATGACATTCCCTATTTGCGCTATTTTCACGTAAGAACCGTTGTGCGGGGCAAATCCGAACCCATCGGCACCGATAACGGTTCCTGCATGTACGATGCAGTTATTGCCTATCACGCAATCGTGATATATTTTTACTCCCGGATAGATGATAGTTCCCGTCCCTATTTTTACATTGTCGCCGATATAGGCTTGTGGATAGATTTTACACCCTTCGCCGAGGACTGCATTCTCTCCGATATATGCAAAGGCTCCTATGTATATAGACTCGGGAAGTACGGCCGACGCTGCAACATGAGCTCCGTCTTCGATACCTTTTTTCTCGGGACGAGCCTGATTGACCATGTTCAGCAACATGGCAAGGCAGGAGTATGCATCGTCTACTTCGATAAGTGTGGCTTTTATTTCGTTCTCGGGAACGAAGCCTTTGTTTACCAATACGATGCTGGCTTGTGTTGTATATATGTAGGGGGTGTATTTTGGATTGGCGAGAAATGTCAATGTCCCGGCTTTTCCTTCTTCTATTTTAGACAGATTGTTTACTTTTACATTTTCGTCCCCGATAATTTTTCCGTTTAGGAAATGGGCGATGTCTTTTGCCGAAAATTCCATAAGTTATTTTATTTTTTATCGTTCGGTCTTCTTCTAAAATCGACAAAGTACGCATTTTTTTTTGAGATTAAGAAATAATCTCTAACCATATTTTCATTGCTTTTTCTTACCCCGGTCTCATAGTATAACGATTTGTCTTTTTATATAAATAAAAGTATATAATATAGACGATTTCTCAAATAAAATAATTACTTTTGTATGATTTTACAATAGAAAACCTTTCTTAGGAAAGAATAAAACCAATAGACGGAAAAACTAAACAAGATAATTAATATATAAATATGATGAAGCCTTTACAGGAGAAACTTGCTAAGTATGACGCCCCTCAAAAAGCGAAAGCCTTGGGGGTGTATCCTTATTTTCGTAAAATAGAAAGCGAGCAGGATACCGAAGTGATAATCAACGGCAAGAAAGTTTTAATGTTTGGTTCGAATAGTTATTTGGGACTGACCAACCACCCGAAGATAAAAGAGGCTGCAATCTCCGCTATCAGAAAGTATGGTACGGGCTGTGCTGGTTCCCGTTTCCTGAATGGAACTCTCGATATACATGTGGAGCTCGAAAATAGGTTGGCTCGGTTTGTGGGGAAAGAAGAAGCTATCATATATTCTACCGGATTTCAGGTAAATATGGGTGTGATTTCTTGCCTTACCGGTCGTGAGGATTATCTGATCTGGGATGAACTCGACCATGCCTCGATCATAGAGGGTCGCCGCCTCAGCTTTTCCAATTCGTTGAAATTCAAACATAACGATATGGCTTCCCTCGAAAAAGCACTTAAATCTTGTAAAGAAGATCGAGTGAAGTTGATTGTTGTAGATGGTGTTTTCAGCATGGAAGGCGATGTTGCCAATCTGCCTGCTATTGTCGAATTAGCTAAGAAATATAATGCTTCGATATATGTCGATGAAGCGCACGGTATTGGAGTATTTGGCCGTCAAGGTCGCGGTGTTTGCGATCATTTCGGTGTAACCGATGATGTCGATTGTATCATGGGAACTTTCAGTAAATCATTTGCTTCGCTTGGCGGATTCGTTGCTACCGATTCGGTTACGGCCAATTATTTGCGGCATAACTCTCGTTCCTACATTTTCAGTGCAAGTATTACACCAGCATCGACGGCTGCTGTTTCGGCAGCACTCGACATTATCGAAAGTGAACCCGAACGTATTCAGCATCTGTGGGACGTTACCCATTACGCCCTTGATGGTTTCCGTCGCATAGGGTGTGAGATAGGGAACACGACGACGCCTATCATTCCGTTGTTTATCCGCGATAATAACAAGACGTTCCAAGTTACGCGGGACTTGTTCGAAGAGGGAATCTTTGTTAATCCCGTTGTTTCGCCGGCTGTACCTTCTGAGGATACCCTTATCCGTTTCTCTCTTATGGCAACACACACCTATGAGCAGGTAGATTTTGCATTGGAGAAGATCGAGAAATGTTTCAAGAAACTCGATATTTTGAAATGATAATATATTATGAGAATGGGGAAACCTCCGCTTATAAGCGGAGGTTTTTTTGTGGACTGTTGTTGCTCGTTTTCTGGGACGAATGCAAAGATACCCGATACGTATACAGTGAAATTCCTTGTGAATGATTCTTTTGCAAATCGTCTTGTCCCGAATAGGGGAGAGGCAAGAGGGGATCTTATGCTGTGTTAATGGATAACGATTTCTCGCATATGCTCGGAATGACTATGTTTTTCCGTTTTGTGTTTAGCAATGGTATTATCTGCTCTATTGCGTTATTCTGCCGGTATTATGGGTAGGTGCAGAACAATCGTTGTAGGATTCTATCGAGAAAAAAGGCTGTACTACGATTACATAGTACAGCCTTTTTTCTCGATAGAATATGATTTATTTCAATCCGAGTTTTTTACGAATATCTTTGGGTATGGCATTTTTGTTTACCATATACGACATGGTTTTGTATGCAACGAACGGACGGGAGAAATAGTAATAGCCATCGTAAGGCGATGCCGTTACGCCCCATGAATTTTTTACTTTATAATAGGGATTCCCGTTTTGGTCTACGGCCGTACCGATGATGACCATACCGTGGTCGTCGGTCGTTTCGTAATTGTCGTAAGCCTCTTGGCGCATTTCCTGCGTGATGCTCTTTTCCTTGCCGGGTTTGTCGAACTTATAGATCATATTATCGCGTTCTCTCGGCGAGAGGTCGCCCCAGCGCGAAGCCTCGGTTCCCTCCATGCTTTCGAGGTCTACTTCGGGAACGATGGCGATGGCTTTGGTACGGCTGAACCCTTTTTCACTTACGTCGCTGCCCCACGCAATCGTATAGCCGTTTTCCAGAGCATTATCGATGATGTTCATCATATCGTCGATAGGGACATTGTAGCTTTCCCCCCATGACCAGTTATCGGGAACTTCGAGAACGAATGTCGAATAGAACGGGTGGTGCATGTAAGAGGTAATATCGACATAGTCTTCCATTTTGATGGGAAGAGAAGCGGCAAACGATTGGGGTGTATATTCTTTCCCTTTGTAGGTGAATTTTTCGGGCATTTTGCCGAAATAGGCATCGAGAATGCCATTCAAGCCGGTTTGCCAAGCTGTCGTAAGTTTGCCGCCGTTGGCATCGGCCGTGGCGATGACAGCATCGACGTATGCTTTCAGTACGGCGTCGATTTCATTGAACTCGGGCAGTTCGGTACCGTAGTTCAGCCCCGGATAGATTTCTTCGGGAACAATACCGTAGTCGCGTATACCGTTGGTTACATCATGGGCGGCACCCCCTACAGCAAAATTGAGGCTGCCATGCAGACGGACATATTTTACTGCTTTTTCGAAGTAGATGTTGCGTACGATCCACATTTCGGCGAGGTCTATTTCTCCACCTCCGGCGCGGCGTATTTCATCTTCGAGGAACGACAAGGTCGAAAAGCACCAACACGTTCCACTGCGATATTGATTTTTGATTGCATTTGTCGGGAGGACTTTCACATCGGTAAACTGGTATCCTTCCTCTTTTTTCTCCTCTTTCTTTTCAGGCTCTTGTGCGGCAGCCGAGAAAACGACACCGGCTAAAGCGAGAGTAAACAGAAATCTTTTCATAAGAAGTTTGTGTGTTTAAGTTTGTAGATGATAAATATCAATTCGATTATTATACCTTATCTTCGGACAAAAGTACAACAAACTTTACGAAAAACACACATATTCACTGTTTAATCTTTGTTTTCTGTAAAGGGTAGGTGTGGGCGATTTGTCTCTAAAAAGTCAAAGGCTGCTTTAATTAAAGCAGCCTTTGACTTTTTAGAGACATTGTTGGGTTTATTTCACAACGATGGGTTTGTATTTGGGTACGAGGGCTTTCATGATAAACCATGCGATGAGGTAAGCAACGGCGCAAATACAGAAGATGATCATGTATCCGGCTTGTTTACCTTCAAATCCCATGAAGCGGAAAGCCGCTCCCAAGTTTTCGGAATGGGTAAACAACGCACCGGCTCCTTTGTTAATGAGGAACGATCCGACACCTCCAGCCATACCACCGATACCGGTAATGGTTGCAATAGCCCCTTTGGGGAACATATCGCCGATGGTCGAGAAGAGATTAGCACTCCATGCTTGGTGTCCGGCTCCTGCCAAACCGATAATGATAGCCGGCCACCATACCGAAATGGCTCCGGCTCCTTGTGCAAACAAAGCGGGCAGAGGTAGGAATGCGAAAATAAGCATGGCCAACATACGTCCTGCATAAGGATTCATGCCTTTTTTATCGACAAAGAGACGGGGCAGATAACCGCCGAAGATAGAGAGAACGGTTACAATGGCATAAAGCGTAATAATGAGTGCAATACCCATACCGGAACTCGATTCATAGCCGTATTGGTCAGAGAAGTAAGCCGGTGCCCAGAAAAGATAGAACCACCATACGCCATCGGTAAAGAATTTACCTACGATGAACGACCATGTTTGGCGGTAACAGAAACATTTCCAGAAAGGAATTGTTTTTTCTTCGCCTTTCTTTTCTTCTGTTTTTACGGTTTCGTTATCGTCTTGGAGAATATAGTCCAACTCGGCTTGGTTGACATGTTTCGATTTTTCGGGTTTGTCATACATGAATACCCAGAATCCCATCCAAAGGAAGCCCAATGCACCAATGATGACGAATGCCATTTCCCAACCACCGCCTATACCGCGATCTTTGAAATATTGGGCCAACAAGGGAATAGTGGCAGGGGCGACAAGTGCGCCTACTGATGCACCCGAGTTGAAAATGGAGGTAGCGAATGCTCGGTCTTTTTTAGGAAAATATTCGGCGGTTACTTTGATGGCTGCTGGGAAGTTACCGGCTTCACCGAGTGCAAGAATACAGCGTGCAGCAATAAAGAGCCATACGCTGGTCGTTGCGATAGCGAGAGCTGCTGTGGTTCCCGATTGCACGGCCGTCATGAGCTTTACGGTTTCATAACCTTGAATATGCATGGTCAACCAGCCGCAAAGAGCGTGCGCACAAGCGCCGAAGCTCCATACACCGATAGCCCAAAGGTATCCTTTCTTGGTTCCCATCCAATCTACGAATTTTCCGGCAAAGAGCATACAGATGGCATAGATGATGGAGAATGTGGCGGTAATTGTACCGTAATCGTTATCGGTCCAGTGAAATTCGGGCGCGATAAAATCTTTCCATGTAAGCGACAACACTTGACGGTCCATGTAATTGACGGTAGTTGCGACGAAAAGCAATACGCACATCCACCATCGCCAGTTTGTTGCCAGTTTAGTTGTTGTTGAAGTTTGAGCCATAAAACGTGTTTTTATGATAATTGAAAAGTTACAGAGATAAAGTAAAGAAGGCAGGTTTGACTGGACCTGTCTTCTTTACCTGATTTAATTAGCGGATTTCTTTGATGATGTCGAGTGCACCTTTGCAGAGATCGGTGATTTTGCTCCACTCTTTGGCGGCTATAACCTCTTTGGGGAAGAGGTTGCTACCCATACCTACGCAGGTAACGCCGGCTTTGAACCAGCCTTCGAGGTTTTCGCGGGTGGGTTTCACACCTCCGGTTACCATCAGGTTGCTCCACGGCATGGGGGCTTTCAATCCTTTTACGAAAGCGTTTCCGAGAACGTCGCCGGGGAACACTTTGCAGAGGTCGCAACCCGATTCTTGTGCAAATCCGATTTCCGATACCGATCCGCAACCCGGGGTATAGGGAACGAGACGGCGGTTACATACTTTGGATATTTCGGGGTTGAACAGCGGACCGACTACGAAGTTCGCTCCCAGCTGGATATACAGGGCGGCGGTTGCGGGGTCTACGATCGAACCTACACCCATTGCCATTTCGGGACATTCTTTGGCCGCGAATTTTACCACCTCGGCAAATACTTCGTGGGCGAAATCACCGCGGTTGGTAAACTCAAATGCGCGAACGCCACCTTCGTAACAAGCTTTTACCACTTGTTTGGCAACTTCGGGATCTTTGTGATAGAATACCGGAACCATACCGGTGGAGGCTATTTTTTGGAGAACCTCTGTTTTTGAAAATTTAGCCATAATTGTTAGTTTTATTTAGGTAATAATTACTGTTTTTTTATGAAAAGGATCAATTATCTGGACACCCGACCGGAAGCATCACCGCTCATGAGCTTTTCGACCTCCTCGACAGTAGCCAAGTTGTAGTCGCCATATATGGTATGTTTCAGGCAGGAAG
>UMER01006880.1_pt1 | contig 41044 bp, 37 predicted proteins | sample 1964801 | NCBI WGS metagenome assembly UMER01 (sample SAMEA4836025, study PRJEB28245) | human gut metagenome | biome: gut microbiome; material: fecal sample | place: Denmark | collected 2008 | reverse complement strand
GACTCAAGACTCGCTTCAAATGCTGTGGTTAGCAGCTTATTTGGTGGGGCTTTCACCCACCAGACTATATACCCTTAGCTGGACACACGGTCTGATCAGTCTCGGATAATTACCCTGTTGAAATTAAGAATCACATATTCCACAAATCCAATAATTAAATTCTTCCTGCTGGTATGACAATAATTCATTTTCAAATATACTAGATATATTAGATACACGCCCTTTTCCCACAACACTGGGATTAATATATCTTTTTTTTGCATTTACATATATCCATTCTTTATCAAATTGTTGTATGGGACTAGTAATAACTTTTGAATACGAACAATATATCTTCCATTTTTTATTATATTTATTATTCAACTGTAGTTTTTGAATAACAAATTTTTCAGTTGTATAAAGATCAATCTCGTTAATTACATGATCACTCATTGCATTTCGTAAAATATTTGCAAGTACCTGCATCGAGTATCTATCTTCATCCGAAGTATATACTTTAGAACATAATAATGAATCTCTTGAAAAAGATTCAGCAATATCCATGTCTTTAAACATTAACTCTGGAGTTCCATATTCATTTCTTTTTACTATAATATTGTTATAATAGCGTACAACTATATCCTTCGTGCGCAATCCATAATGCACCAAATTTCCTAATGTATATTCTAATCTATCTGCTGACAACTTAGGTGCATCATTATCTGCTATTGGATACTTATGATAATCCTTAACATCATTTACTGAAAGATTATATTTCGTTAATATAGAAACCAATTGTTTATCTGATAAAATAATAGATTCTGTATTCGATTCCGTATATTCCTGTTTTAAATAATCGTTATGCAAAAAATCAACTACATGTGCAAATACCGGTGTTGCAACATCATGTAATAAACCTGCTATGGATTGTTTTATATCTCTTGTAAAATGCCAAATAATCAAAGCAACTCCAAGACTATGGTCATATCTGGTATACGTTGGACATTTTTGAAATCTAGCAAAACTAGTATACTCACATCCACAGCTCATTCCTATATGCTTTAGTCTCTGCATTGTTGGTGTACTCGCCACTTCAAGTATATGTAATGGTATATCATTTTCATATATTTTCCATAATTTCATGATATTCTTATATGACAATCAAGAAATAATTATCATATATTTCCTTTCTTTTAACATCGCATTTCAAATACAATTTCGACGCTTAATTATTAAATCGTAATTGTCATTTGCTGCATTAATCTCAAAATAATATCTGAAGAATTATTTGCTGCTTTAATTTGATACTCATTTTTATTGATATTTTTGTCAAATCCCCAATCACATATACCTTTAACAACAACCCAGTCTATATTATTACGATTACATACAGCAGCAACACCCGCACTTTCCATATCACCACCAATAATTTCTGGTTGTTCTAATAATAACTTCGTTACAAATTCCTGATTATCCAACAGTTTACTTCCAGAGGCAACAACTCCAAAATAAGTTGAATATTCATTAATAGTAACCGACAAAGTTTCTAACATCTGCACCAATCTAGGAGAAGCCGGCGTAATAGCCCCTCTCGAAATAGTTGTCCCATCACTTTTTATTTTCTCTAAGTCATAATCCCACACCTGTGTAGTAATAAGCAAGTCTCCTATAGATTGCTTCTCTTTATTTGCCCCCCAAGCAATACCACTCATAATAACAAAATCAGGATGTAATTCCTTAATTGCATTCTCCACCGTTAAAATTGATCCGCCAACACCACTTTGCCCCATTTGACATTTGATAATATTAATTAGATTATTGCCAATAATCGTGGAAAAATAGGAAAGCATACCAATAGATGCGGCTACTGATGCTTCAGTTTTTATTTTTTTAATTAACATATCCAATTCAAGCTGAGTTGCAACAACAATCATAATTTTAGTTTGCATTTTTTCAAGCCCCCCTTGTTTTTCACATTCTTTGAACACAATATTAAATATTCTAATCAACTGTTCAATATAATTATCCACATCAATAAATTGTTGTATTAGATTTAAGTGATTCAAATAAGAACAAGCCACATCAACATTGCTCTTAGAAATCTTATCTAATCCAATAATAATCCATTGTAGTAATCTAATAATAACCTGAGATTTATTCGATATTCTTATTTCAAGTAGCATTGTTTTGTCAATAACATGATTAAGAAGCGGACTTAATAAATACTTATACAATTTGTAATTAGTTAAAAAAGAATCATATGCAAGCCCATCATATAAATTAAATCCAGAAATCCCAGAAATAATTGTGCCATTATAAACTCCAAGGTAACGTTTAGTATATTGCCTACTGATAATAGTACGAATATTGTATACCGCTTTTTTATATTGATATTCATCTATTGACAACGAAGAATAACTTCGATCTATCACATTTTTAAAAAAACTAAATGTAATCGCATCTGTTTTATTCTTTATTAATTGGCAGGAAAGAGCCTCTTCGACTTCCGCTGAAAAACCTTTTTCACCTATTATACTTTGAAGAACACTATTTCGTAAAATACTAGTAGTATCATCATGCAATATAATAGTATCAGTTGGCCAAAAATAATCTATTACTGAAAAATAATTTGAATAACGATTTTTATCAAATTGATAAAGGGAGCGCCGTGATGACATAAATTCGTCAATATTCCTCATATTTGTCAACATGTAAAGCAATCCATTTTTTTCACATTCAAATGCAAATTGAATAGTGTATGGAAAATCATTTAAGCTCTCATACATATGCGAAAAAGAAACATACAACGGCATATAAGACATAAACAATGCGGTAGAAATTATATCCATCGCCTGATTATCAGAAAAGGATACTCCTGCCCCTAAGGAATTTCGAAGTTCCCTGTCGAACATATGTAAATATATGTATCTATCATTTTGCCACATTTCGTCATTCTACCTTTTTAATAAAACAAGCGCTGCATAAATTCCACTGAGCAACGCAGCAATTATCCCTCTATACTGTGCTGATAAATCTCCTACCACCCATATTGGACAATTATCTATTTTTAATGTTTTCCAATCAAAAATCGGATATTCTCCACAATATTCTATTTCAGGTCCATAAATATTTGTGTGATAATCGTTATCTTTTAGCACACAATGAATTCTATTCTTTACGATATAATCTATATTATCACCCAAATTATAATTTTTCTTTTGTTCACTTAATTGAAACAAAAACGTATCTTTTTCAAAAAAACTCATAAGTTCATTTGCAAGAATACTATTTCGATTTTCACAACGTATGGTCAATCCAACATTTGATTGACCAGTAGGTGAATCCGTAATTGTCCCATTATATGATTTTTTATGGAAATAATCAGATTCTATTACTTTTCCATCCTTGCAACAACAGAAAGTCCTAAATTCTGCCCCATCTGGAAGTCTTTCGATATATTTATAATCCAACTGTTTTAATGAATATGGGATAAAATTGCAATTGTCTGTTTCTACACGTATTCCACCTTCAGCTCTAAATTTAGTAAAAATAGCAACGTTATCAATATTAGTCATGATTGTATTTCCTAATTTTCCTGTAGCCAATACGATACTACGAGTTTTAATAAATTTATTATTATTAAAATACACATAAAACAAATCATGATTTAAACATCGAATACGTACCACCTCTGTTTCTAACATTATACTCTCGCTAATATCCGCATAAATCCCTTTTACAAAATTTACACAGGTTAAAGAATCAAGATATTGAACGGTATTTATTTTCGTATGTTCTTTAACAACATAGTCTGTAGAAGTCCAACTGTCTTTCCATTTAGGAATAGCATAATTAAATTTCATGAACAAAGATTCTAAAATCGAATAAGATTGTTTCAAAATATGATAATCCATATTTTCCCACAACTTACTAGCAGCCGGATAAAATGACAATTTTCCATCAGAAAATAGACCAGCACCACCAAAACCATTGGCCACATCTAAAGGCTTTAATCGAATACGTTGATCATAAGCTTTCCCCCTGTCAATACCTATTACACTTTTTCCGCTTTTTTTCAAATTCCAAACGGTCATCATTCCAGCAGGTCCTAAACCAATCACCGCACAATCATATATTTGGGCATCATTCGCTACCATAGTAAAATTCCTCATGATTTTAAATAAATCCGTGATTTTATGTATCAGTTATAGCCTATTTAATGCCAAACTCTCTATTAATATCAGCCAAACTGAATTTTCCTAATAATTCATCTTCAAAAATCAATTCATTTTTCTCTATTGAATGAATATCAGAAATTTTTTTTCCTAAAGAAAAATGTCTAACTTTTTTTGCGAGTTTATTTGCAAGTTGGACTTCCGCATATACACCATCTGCAATAGGTCCAAAAGTCCAAATCTCTTCCGCCATATAAATCAAATTATTATTACCTCTCACAACCAAATCTCTATCAACCATATCATCCATAAAATAACCCCAATTTGTAAAAGGATTTAATGGAATATATCCTTCTTCTAAAACATAGGCTGAAATTTGCATTTTATCATAGAAAAAAAATTTAGAATATGCTGTATATACAGCTTTTTTCTTTTCATATTGATCCATTATAATACCTCCTCACAGATTGAATTTTATTAAAAAATATCCTATAATTTTGTTCTATAAATGAACAAGTTCGTAATTTTGTAAGAAAGATGCCTCAATTCCAGCTGTTGTATAATGAAAGTGTTCAAACAAACTCAAAAGTACTACGGATCTTTTGGCAGAATAATTTTGTGAAATTTTTCAAATTTGCTCATTTATAGTTTTGTTTTTATTATACGTCATGATTAGTATTTTTTCAACATTTATCGTAAACGAACAGAGATTTTTGGTTCATGCATTTTTATAAAAAATATATATATTTTCTCCGGGAGTTTGACAGTTGGATATCGGAAAAAGTACCTGCAGGTCGCATAAAACCTGCGTTACTGTTCAGACCCTTGCAGGGGGCATTAATAAAAATGACGAATTTTAATTTTTTCATTGATGTCTCAAAAGCTCTTTTGTGGATAATGCGAAAGAGTTTTTTTCTATGGTGGATAACCTTCCACCAGAAACGCTTATACAGATAGCGCAGGAATACTTTTCCTGTTTCAGTCATATGGAGATCCTTTTTATCCACAAAATATGTACTGTTTTTTATCCGTCATTTTCACTTTATCCACATTCACTCGGATTCGCTTTTTTGCGGCTTTTCCCTTATAATGTGTGTATAGATTTCAACGATTTCAGGAGTAAGATAATGAACCAATACGAAAAAGAGATCCAGGCATTAAAATACAGATGCCGGAAATTAGAACAGCAGTGCAGTATGTTTGATGATACATTCCAAAAGCAGAACCAGCTTGTAAAAAGCCAGGACGATATGATCCAGATATTAAAAGAAAGAAACCATTACTTAGAAGAACATATTGCAACACTGACAAAAGCATAGCGAGTCCAGGAAGAACTCTGCCAGACACAGGAAAAGATCATCCGGCAGATGAGAAAAGACCAGACCAGATAATACAGTGCGCACAGGAGAAGGCCAGATGGTAAACGGTAGAACGGTTCTTTCCGTTATTGGTTGAAATTAATGTATTGAAGTTATATAATATATTCAAAATATATTTACTAGGAAGGTTATCTGTATGGACGAATTTATTAAGTTACTTGACCCAGCCTATGAACTAATACAATATCGCATAAAAGAAAATAAAGTGATTTTTCATATTGCATCAACAATAACTGAATTAGAATGTCCGTTTTGTGGAAGCAAAACATCTAAAGTTCATTCTATTTATCAAAGAGAAATTCAAGATCTTCCTATGCAAGGAAAAAAGGTCATCCTGTTAGTCGATACCAGGAAAATGCGATGTATGAATCCGGACTGTTCTCACAAAACTTTTTCAGAGAAACATCCATTTGTGACTGCTAAATCGAAAAAAACGAACCGGTTAATCCAAAATATTTTATATACATCATCCCAGCTAAGCTCGTTGAATGCTTCTAAACTTTTAAAAAGTGAAAATATTACAGTTTGTAAAAGCAGCATCTGCGATCTGCTTAAAAAAAATGCCATCCATTGTGGATAAATCTTCTGTAAAAATGATATGTGTGGATGATTTTGCGCTCCGTAAAAGATTCTCTTATGGAACATTTATGATAAATTTAGAGAATCATCGAATTATTGATATGATTCCGTCAAGAGACACAAATGATGTCTGCAACTGGTTGAAAACGTTTCACAATATCGAAGTTATTTCAAGGGATGGAGCCATTACATACGCATCCGCTGCTACAAATTCTCATCCTGATGTCATACAGATTAGTGACCGTTTTCACTTGATAAAGGGACTTTCGGAAGTTATCTGTAAATATATATTTCGTGAGTTTTCTGCAAGGGTTGAAATACCATTAACAGAAAGCATTACGGATGAAATGAAAGCATTATATAACACTGCAAACCGGTCATTGCGTATAAAATTCGCCCATGAAAAACGCAGGGAAGGACTGACCATATCGGATATAGCGTTATTGCTACATTCTTCGCCTAAAACAATCCAAAAATATCTTGCTATTCCAGAAGACCAAGTTCCTAAAAGCAAGGAAATTGCCAGGGAACGGCAACATCAGCTGGCAGTAAAACAAAAAGAACAGGAAATAGAAGAAGCAAGACAGATGGCCTTGGCGGGATATCCCATTGAGCAGATTGCCACTCTAATGCATCATCCCTATAAAACCATACAAAATTATTTAAATCCTGATTTTTCAATTACGAATGTTTATGCAAAAAGAAAGAACACGAATGTATGAACAGAACGAAACAGAGAAGCCGCATTCTGAATATGTGCAAAGAAAATCCTTATGCCAGTTGGTTTATAAAAAACTCGAGGATATCGGTACAATCACAGCCAAACAGTATCAGGAAGTATTAAAAAAATATCCTTTATTAAGTGAGCTGTATGCATTAACCAAAGAGTTTTGTAATGTCCTATTTTCTAATAATCCTGCAAAATTAGATGAATGGATCAATGAAGCACAAAAATACGATATCCCTGAACTTCAAACATTTATAAATGGCATAAAAAAGGACTTAACTGCTGTAAAAAATGGAATTATATATTCGTATAATAATGGCTTAGCAGAAGGCAGTGTAAATAAAATCAAAGTTATAAAACGAATAATGTATGGGCGAAACAGTTTTGAATTATTGAAAGCGAAAGTGCTATTCGGAGAACTCTTTCACGTTAAATTCAACTAAGCACGGAAAGAACCATTTAAGCGCTTACGGTTCTACCGTTTACGTTTTAAGTATAAATCAACAAAGAACTGCCAGAGCAGTGCCATTTAAAAAGGAACAGAAAAAAGTGCCTCGAACATTGATGTAGGTATTATAGCAGGAACTCTGCTAGTTTACACTACGCTATGTTTTGAGGCACTTACCATCAATCCAAATTTAAGCGATGAAACGAGAATACTTCTATCAATTTATTAAATATTTTGTCCGAACATAGTCTCCATACAATTTGTGTTGTAAATAAGATCAAAAGTCCTGTTATTACTAATACCATATTTTTCGGAAGAACAGCCTCCAAAAGATAACCTAACATAACTGGAAGTCCAAGTGTAATTATCAGATTTGCAAATAAATAACAGAAATAACAAATTACTATCCACATACAGGAAATTCCTATCACTGCTGCAATAAACAACAATATGTCTTCTGATATATTACAGTGAATGAATGCTTGCCTTATAAAATAAAATACCAAGCTCAATATATAAGAAGCAATATTCTCTACGCATAGTATATCTATACAAACTGCGAAGCAACTTTCTTCATTATGCCAATATGCATGAAATTTTTCTAAAAAATAAGTAAATATAACATAGCCAACCATCATAATCTCTGATGCGATTATAATAGCCCCCCTGTCATCCATGATACCATAAAAATATTTCAACCAATCAGAGATTTCGCTAAGAATTGGACATAACAAATGAATTATTTTATTCATTACGTTCCCCATCACCATGGTCTGAAAGGCATCCATATCCATATTTACAACTGTATTATTTTTTATATCCCATAAAGTATAAGTTTCAGATGGCAATTGAAGCGGATCAAAAAAGTAACGAATAATCATTGTTATTGCCAAAGAAATCAATAAATATGGCGTATATTGGCTAACTCGGAACTTCATGTGTATTTCCTACTTTCTTTTTGTTCTTAAGCGTTAGTTTGAATTATCCTATTTATTCTAACGCATTTCGCAATGTCAGACTCCAGTGCTTCACTATGCCTTCAGATGCCTTTATGGTTTAGATCTCGGGCAACTAATTTCTAGCGCTTTCAAAAAATCTTTCATCTGTGTATATTCATCAAATGTAATAATATCAACTCTATGTTTATCACTTAGAAATTCTCTAATTGGTGTAACTTTATCCTTTTTTAACATGATATAGCATCTCGGTAGCTCTGCACCTCCTGCATTCCAATTTAATGTCATATTCAAGTCACTTATAATATCCTCAAAATGAGGATCGCTTCCACCATATCCCGCGAAAAGTACTGAATTTGTTAAAAAGATTGAATTAATTATCAGTCTAAATCCCGGATTATGTTTCATAATTGCAAGATAGTCTTCTTCTGTCAGAACAAATTGATCTAACTTGATATCAGCAATCTTTCCATGTGCATGAATAATCGCAGTCTTTCCAGAATATATAGCCATAGAAAGATTTTGTTGTTCAGTGTAACTATATGCTCTTGTCAATAAGCTTGTATATCCCTCTTGCTTTGCCGCTTTTTCAAGTAATGCATCATAATTTGTTGTAATAATATGCCTATAATTTGTTGCTACAATTGTTTTATGATAATCACATGGAATTGCTCCATAAAACAAAGCATTAAGTTCATCGTCACAAAAATCAGTATTGATTCCGTGAGTTTTGATTTCCTTAACTTTTCCCTTAAGAGCAGTTATCGTAGATATTAGATTCTTATCTTTACTAGCCTTTGCATCTGAAATTATATCTGTAAATTGATAACACGGTTCAAGGCTTTTGTTCAATTCTTCACATATGTCTATATACTTATCAATAAATCCATCCCAAGCTGGCAAACCTGACTCTACAGAAATTCCAGAACCAGCAAATATAGATAATCGTCCTTCAGATAATATCTTCGTAATAATTGGAAGTGCATCTGTCATCGTATACTGCATCAAAAATCACCTCCGACATATTAGGCTCCCCATGTTGCAATATATGCCATCAAACAATTAATGTTCCATTTTTCAAGTATTTCTTGGTTAATAAAAAATGGATATCCTTTTTTGATAATTTTATTAAAAAACTTTGTATATGACTTTAGAAAACCAGCCAAATAAGTTTTATTAATCTTATTTTTCGAAACAGAAATTTGTTCAAGATACTTTACAAATTTTTCACATTTTCTATTGAAGGAAGAAACAAATTCATCTGTTTCACCATATTCAAGTTCAATAATATCCGTTAAACCCTTACAATAAAGAATAAACATATATGTATCTTCAAATACAACCTTGTATGCCTTTTTCGCTCCTTTTGTTTTCTCCATTTTATGAAGCTTTCTTATGATTCTATAGCCGTTCTTTTTCAAATCCTTATTAGTTTTTATAACAGATTTCATTTTCATCATTTATCCTCTTCTCATTTGTTATATAAAAACGTTATTTTTCTAAAATAGCTTACTCGCCTATCAAGGATAGACGCTATCTACTATTCAACACAAAAAAGTGTGTAATTATTAAAGAGATTTAAAACATATTCCCTGTAACTCCAGTATATCACAAATAAATCAGCCTTGTTACACGCTTTTTCTAATTTTTTAATTATCTTTTACATATTGCTATGTCTTCCCTATAAATCATACAATACCAGCTGTCATTATTTCCACCATCAGCATTTCCATGGTTCTTTCTATCCCAGTTCATCCTCACACCTCTCCAACGCCGCAGCAATTACCTGATCCATATCATAATACTTATATTCTCCCAACCGTCCCCCAAAGATTACCTTTTTCTCCGCATCTGTCAGTTTTCTATACTCTCTGTACAGATTACTGTTCTTCTCATCATTAACCGGATAATAAGGTTCATCTCCCGGTTTCCATTCAGAGGAATACTCCCGACTGATGACTGTCTTAGGAAGATCATTTCCATCTTCATTCTTACCAAACTCAAACCATTTATGCTCAATAATCCTCGTCCATGGTGTTTCACGGTCTGTATAATTCACTGCAGCATTTCCCTGAAAGTTTGGAATATCCAAAACCTCATTCTCAAAACGAACAGAACGATATTCCAGATTTCCAAGGCAATAATCAAAATAAGCATCTATCGCTCCTGTATAGACCACTTTTTCAGCAAGCTGGTCATATTCCTGCTTCTTCGTCAGATAATCTTCATTTAATCTGACCTCAATTCCTTCCAGCAGATTCTCCACCATCTTTGTATAACCACCCACCGGAATTCCCTGATAAAGCGCATTAAAATAATTATTGTCAAAAGTCAGACGTACCGGAAGCCTCTTTATGATAAAAGCCGGCAACTCCTTACAGTCACGTCCCCACTGCTTCTCTGTATATCCTTTTACCAGCTTCTCATAAATATCACGGCCAACCAGTGAAATTGCCTGCTCTTCCAGATTCTTTGGTTCCCCTGTGATTTCTTTCTTCTGTTCTTCAATTTTCGCAGCTGCTTCCTCTGGTGTCACCACACCCCACATTTTATTAAACGTATACATATTAAAAGGCATGGAATAAAGCTCACCCTTATAATTTGCCACCGGTGAATTGGTAAAACGGTTAAATGTCGCAAAGCGATTGATATAATTCCATACTTTTGCATTGTTTGTATGGAAAATATGTGCACCGTATTTGTGGACATTAATTCCCTCTATCTTCTCCGTAAAAACATTTCCTGCAATATTCGGTCGCTTATCGATCACCAGAACCGACTTGCCTGCTGCCTTCGTCTCATGAGCAAAAACTGCTCCATATAATCCTGCACCTACTACGAGATAATCATACATTTCATTATTCCCCTTTCGTCATACGCATATCTTAAATAATACTACTTTATCATGCCTTTAATTTTTGTAAATACCTGATTTTCGATTTCCCACACAAGCGGTTCTTTTAACACAGTCAGAACTATTGAATATCCGCCAAAGAAAAGAATTGCAGACACCAATAATGTAGCAAAATTCCCCATTCCCAGCGTCTTAACCCATCCAGAACTTACCACACCAATTACTGTTGCCAATACAACTTTTCCATAATACACATTCCTGTAAGCAGGCGTAACCTCTTTTCTCAATGCCGCAAACTGTACGATCCACACCACACTTTCCGCAACAAGCGTACCAATAGCCGCACCGGCTGATGCCAGATGCGGAATTAATAATGTATTTAAAATCAGGTCAATAACAGCTCCTGCAATCTCTGAATACAGAACTACCTTCTCTAGTCCCATCGGAACCAGCATCTGAATTCCCATGATATTAGTCAGACCTATAAATATGATTGTCGGCATAATAATCTGCATAGGAAGAACTGCCGGCATATACTCATTCCCCGAAAGAAATAATATTCCTTCCTTCGCATATAAGATAAAATAACATGTAAGCGGCACTGCAATCAGGAAAACAAAATTGATTGCCTTTTTCGTAATCTGCCGGAATTCTTCCATTTCATGATGCTCAATATAATAAGAAGCTCTAGGTAACAGTACTGTTCCTAAGGAAGTAACAATTCCCAACAATACGCTTTTGATCTTTACCGCGGCATTATAATATCCTACATCAATGTCTGTCTTGATAAACCCTAGCATAACCGTATCCAGATTGGTATAAATCGTTGTAGCGCATGACATTGCAAAAAAAATCATAACCGGTTTTAAATGCCGCCGGAACTGATACTTTCCAACTGGTCTGATCTGGATATACCGATGGACATTCACCAGATTGCAAATATTAGAAGCTGATGCCGCAAAAATGGAAATGCCACCATAAATGACATAGTCACTCTTCTGGTGAATCAGCACAAGCATTGCAAGAAGAGCGATAAATTTAAATAAAATTGACCTGACTGTAATATATGTATACTTTTCCAAACCACGATACAGCCAGTCCAGCCCCACTGCATTAAACAACAAAGTAGTGCTCATAATTAGAAACAGTGGTCGTTCTGTTTGTAACCGTGGCACACATACCAGTGTTATTCCAAACGCAATATAGGTTATCACTGTCATAACCATATTGACAATAAATATTTCCTGCACTGTTCTGGACAATTCTTCTTTATTATCTCTTACTTTCGCACATGCACGAATCCCATAAGTCGGAATTCCCAACTGCGCAAACAATGCAAAATATGCAATCACCGAATTAGCAAAAGACACCTTGCCGGTGCCTTCTGGTGATAAAATTCGGGAAACATATGGAAATGTAATTAAGGGAAAAATGAATGATGACATTGTAAGTAATGCATTCATTATGAAATTTTTTTTGATTGAAGTTCGTTTCAATTCTGTTCTCCTTACATAGATTCCAATATACTATATGTCCTTCTCTAATCGGAACTTTAGAATTTTTTCATTGTATTTTTTTAATTATTTTATCTTCTTTGCTCCGCCTTTATAGGGCGCGACCCCAATGCTACTGTTGATACCATAAAGCACACTGCTTCCTAATTCTAACTTTTTCCTCTGATTGATATCTCACTCCCGATAGCAACAGCAACAAATTGATTCAAACTGCTTCTACTATTTCTGTTCATGGCACTCTACATAAAAACAAGGGCTTTATTCAATGGATTTTCTCGGTGCCACTTTATTAAACAGTTGTTTTACAACATACACAATAAATAGACCCAACGCAATAAATATACTGTGAAAGAAATACAAACAAATTGCATATTTTACGCCACCATAAACGCCCAATCGGTTGATAATCGGTTTCCATATGATACATTTTAAATCTACCGCATGTATACAAATTATTGTGAGCGTATTCTTACCAATACCACACATAAAACTCCCCAAAACAGGAACATTTTTTATCATGCATGATAGTACTATCATACATATGATTCCAGAAATAATCTCCACGAGATTCCAGAACAGATTTGGGTAGGAATTATTAGTTACAAGAACGAGTCCCCCTTTGAGGACGCCAAATATCCAGATTACTGTCGGTATTAGATATAGTATTTTTTTATTTTTAAATCGCATAAAACCGTCTAATACAGAATTCCGGCGAACCCAATAGCCTATCAGCATAAAAATTGTGCAAAAGGGAATTGCCAGAATAGATAATGGAAGCCAAAATTCTTTGGATAACCAATAGCAGATTAAAGCACAACATATGATGACCAGAGTTCTCCTATTGCTTTCCTTAGTAACCCAAGCGAAGCAGATAGAGGATAAGGTCAGCGCCGGTAAGAACCAAATTGCACCAATTTGTGAAACAAAAAATGGAGACACAACGTCCACTCCTGCCGCATATATGCTAGAGATAAAAATGTTACACAGATTTACGATATGCTCTTCGATATTGTAATTTTCTAAATTCAGAAACATACTGAACACAGCCATACACAGTACTGTAACCAAATATGGAATGCTCAATTGACGTAGCCGTTTAATCGTAATTTTCCCGACATTTGTTGAATTCTGAAAATAACCGGATATAAAAAAGAACAACGGTACATGAAAACTATATAATATATTTTTGGCAATTGATTCCGGCAAGGAATGTCCTAGAACTATGCTGATTATTGCGATACCTTTTGCAATATCCATTACATCGTCTCTACTCATCATTTAACAATTTATCCCTCTCCATGATTTTCTTAGGCTTGTTTGCAAAGAACACTGATAAAATCATCACAACAGAATTATGAATCACAGAAATCAGATTTGGATAAATCATACTATCCACTGCAATAAGCAGAAGCCAGTAAAACAACATCAACTCATTATTTTTGACTGACAGGTATGTAACAAACGTATAAATAACCACAAGCAATGTAATTACTATGATTCCGTACTGGATGCCAAATTGGAGATAAGAATTATCCACATATTGAGAAATTCTTTCCACTCCATACTGATTTCCTACAAAGCTAACATTGTTTCCAAATAAATTCATTCCATATTTATCAAATGCTTTTTTCATAAAAACCAGTCTACCAGTTGATAGAATATTTAGCATAGAAAAATAGGAGTTATCTGGATTATATATAATAGATATTACGATTGAAGAAATAGCGCATAATGGATAAATGCAAAGCGCTAATATTCTCTGTGACCGGTGATTAATATCAAATTGACTCTTTCGCACGAAAAGAAGGTGGAATACCAATGTAAAACACAGCAGAATATAAGTACCACGTACATTGGAGCCTTTATACAGCAGATATCCGACTGCAAAAAGTGCAATATACTCTTTTATTGTGGTTTTTTTATCCCGAAAATACAAATATAATAAAGCCCAGTTCAAAAAATAACTACTCAAGTACACATATGCAAATCCAAGCGAGTGACGTTCAACACCGTATCTGTAAAAGATTAAATCCGGAATAATACCAGCCTTGCAAGATAATACAACAAATAGCATACAGCTACCTAGAGAAATCAGTATCACCTTCACAATGAATCTGAACTTCAAATTCTTGGAGCCAACCAGTACAATCACTAGAACTATGAATGAACTCTGTCCTGATGTAAAGAATGTCACGATGCCTAAAGCAACCAATATAGCAGAGACAATCAAACTATATCTGCTGGTTTTTTCCATTAAGAATCTAAACAAGCTACAACATATTATCAGAAGATTAACCCCACTAAATACATGCTGTGGAATAATATCTTTATATCCTGAATGAATCAGCATAGAGAAAAAAAGCCAAATGCCCAAGATCAAAAAATAAAAACGGAATCCTTTCACTTTTCCCTTTATCCTAATTTTCAGCTTCATACCGTCTACCACCTTTCGCACGTATTCTACTCCATCTTGACATTAGTCAATTCAATCCAAGAGCCCAACGTGTAGTCCCACTCTTCCGGTGTAAACTCCTCGAAGCCACTCCCTGGGTAAAACGTCAGTTCACCAAACATAGGCTTACCGTTAATCTGATAGAAATCCACACGGACAAAAGGCAAATCAGCAGACAATATTTCTGCCATTTGAACCATTTTTTCGTAAGAGATGGGTTTATCTATCTCATGCGGATTTCTTGGATAGTGCCTCTCAAAGCACATGGGATTCCATTCCCGATCATAGAAATTGACATTCAATCCAGACTTACTAGTTCTGTTCGAACACACGAAAGCGCACTTCACCTTTCCGTTGAAGCACATCAATTTATAGTCTGTCAGACTGTCGCTGAATCCATCTGAAACGTATTCCTCGGCAATGATTTTCCTATGAATATTCTTATATGGGTACTCTCGACCTCTCAGGTAAAAATCCTCATTAAAACTCTTTTGCAGTGTGTATTTTGCCTTTTCAATGTCCAGTGTTGTTTTATTCTTGCAAATAACGAGTCCACCGGAATTATGATTACACTTGAGTACAAATTGATCTGGCAAACTCTCAAAATCGATATCTTCTACATAATCCCAAGCCCCCAACGTTGGAATTACATACTCGTTTCCAATCAAGTGTGAAACATAATCCTTTACGAGATATTTATCCACCATCATGGTATATTTCGGATTTCTGTCATAAAGCTTCAGCCACTGCATTTTATCATTGAACGCTTTCGGATTCTCCAAATCCAATTTCCGGCCAATTCTACGTTTAAATTTATATTCCAAAAACTTTTTATCAGCCCAATTATCATAGTAACCCTTATTCGCTAGCCACCAATCCACATGATTTACAATTTTTCGAATCAGTTTAAATTTCATTATTCCTTGATAACTCATAACTCAATATGTCCCCTCCAGCCGCTAGATGGAATAAACCCCAACGTATCACAGGGAGAAATCTGATCCAGCGCTCCATTCCATTCTTCTCTATTCGAGTTGATTTGCGGATGATTTTCAGGATATACCAGTTTGTATTTCTTTTCAGTTTGTTTTGCATTCACAATAGTAGGGATTTTTTCATAGTCAAATCCCATTATGGTAGCGATTACTTCGTCAAATAATACGCTGTTATATCCGCATGCTATTATTCCGCATTTTTTTGGTGTAGGACAGACCGGTCCCTCTTTCTCGCCAGAAACAATCATATCCGCACAAATAAACATTTCTCGCTGCTTTGTAGTTTGCATCTGTCCTTCTGATGTGGCATATCGAATGATTTTATTAATATCCACCACTGTTTTGCTAATCGTGTGATTGCCATACCAGTTACCTTCTCTGTATTTTGTACGCTGAAACTTCAAAGGAATAGAGATTACTTTTATCAAAAAATGGTACTGCTTTGCCTTCTTAAGTTTTCCTTTCGCAACACATATATTTTTTTTATCAAGCAAACGAGTTCTAAGGGCGTGTAGCTTATTCGGTTGACAATACTCGTCGCCACCCTCGATTACAGAACCATTTGTATGATGAGGTAGATATTCTTTTCGGATGTTTGTGCCTATCATATTCTTCAGAGAAATCGTTATACCAGCCTTTCTGTGGCATTTCGGCTTTGGCATATTGATAATCACATTCGCGCTAAGAACCAAATTGGAAATATAATACTCATGCACATCTCCAGTATGATGTTTCTTTAATTCTCTGGGATCATAATTGGTAATACGAAGTTCTTCCAGTTGGCATTCTTCCGTATTATCGAATTCGCTATCCTTGCCCAGATTGATAACTGTTCCGGATGCGCTTTGGTTAATTGTCTGCAACCATAAACCATTTCGAACAACTGATTTGAGTTCTCTTAAATCTACAAGTGAAATGTCAATACCTTTATCTTCGTAGAATTGGATTAGTCTGCTATAACCGCTTTCGCTAATCAGCTTCTCGAAATCGCATTCCTGCATTGGAGCGTCCGCAACAACAATCTTTCCGCTCCCCTGTAGAGCAATCAAAACATAGTCAATCATTGCCGCAACCAACGAAGGATGAGTGTACATACAAGTATTTCCAAGATGGTATCCGTTTTCATTCATAACCAAATTGGGCTTTATCAAAACAGTATCACCTGGATGAACAAGTTCTCCCATAGGATTCCATTCCTTTGTCCCGAAATGCGCTTCATCCATTCCTAAAATATGCAAACTCTCTCGTACACCTTCGTACACGGAATTGTTTGCGCCCACTTCACTAAAAATGTACTCGGGATAATTAGTAGAAGGCCGAAAAAAGGAATCACTCGATGGATAATTGCAATGATTATTTTGCCAAATTGAAATCATACATTCGTTCATTCCGCCTTCCTCCCTCCCAAGAATTTAATTTCCGGATTAAATCGAAGTCCATCAATAATGCCTTTGGTTGCTATATATATTCTTTTAAATTTAGAACGCTCAGAATATCGAATAACTCCAATGACCTTTGAGAAATAGAAAGCCGCCATTTTCAGTTTTTCTTTCGTTTTATCTGATTTTTTTGCCAGATAAACGCCATTTCGCATTTGGTAATAAAACCTACCGATTCTATCTGTATCTGCAGTGATGAGATCAGCTCCTATTTTTGAAGGCGCTTTATGAACAATCTCACTATCTATTATCCAATATGCTGGACCTTCTTTACGAAGCCTTTGGGTGTACTCTACATCGTCACCATAGATAAAAAATTCAGCGATGGGTAATCCTACGCTTTTCACGAGCCTAAGCGGAAAAAAACATCCAACGAATGAAGCAGATTCAATTGGAATCACCTTATTATGTCTAACAGCATCAATATGCTCATTTGACATCCTCTCCATTGTAGGCCGGTTCATCGGAAAAATCGTTCCATCAGACCAGTATACTACAGATGAAAGGAAAGAGAAGTTTTTACATCTATCGGCAACATCCAGCACTTTTTCCAGAGCAGTTGGCTCTGGAATTGAATCATCATCCATAATCCAACCATATGTATATCCCAATTCCGTAGCGCGCCTAATCCCCCAAGAAAAACCTCCTGAGCCACCAAGATTCTTTCCAGTATTTTCATAAATGATGTACGGATTATGCATTCCGGTAACATATTCTCTTGTTCCATCGGTGCTTGCATTGTCAATTAAAAGAATGTCCAGTCTCTGTGTCTGCGCCAATAACGACGCAATATTTTCTTTTAGTAGTTCTAGTCGATTGTAGGTCACTACAATGGCCACTATATTGCTATTCATATTCTCTCCTTCTGTCAGTAGCAACTAAAAGCCGATATTGTAAATAATATGGGCATTTCAAAGTACTCAAATACATATTCTTTTGATTAATAACTACCATGTGACAACCTCATTTATCTTTATTTGCCTTTTATATAATGGCCTGTTCCCACATCTCACCAATTCTTTCTATAGACAAGTCGTTTTTTATTGTCACTGCGTTATTGCACATTTCTCTCCATAAGATGTCAGAAGATAGAATTTTTATAATTGCATCCGTTAATGCATTCTCATCGCGGACTGGAATTAAGATGCCGTTGTAGCCAGTTTTTACAAATTGTCGGGAGCCTCCAACTGGGCAATTTGTTGCAACAGCTGGAATGCCAAGTGCGAGAGCTTCAATCAGCGAATTTGAAATCCCTTCAAAATCAGAGGAAGACAGAAATAATTTCGCCTTCTTAATATCTTGGAGCAGATTCTTTGAGAAGCCCGGGAATTCAATAAATTCCGTCAATCCAAGTCTATTTCTCTGTGCAATCAGTTCTTCCTTCATCTCTCCCTCGCCGTAAATCATCAGTTTATATTCAGGAAAGACACTGTGTATCTGATAAAAAGAATTAATCATCATTGGTAAATTCTTTTGTTCTGTAAATCTGCCCGCTGCTACCAGAATGTTCTCTCGTTCTTCCGTACTCACTCCTTGAATCTCGGGAGATAGGGGGTTTGGAATGACAACGCCTATTCGATGCAGCCTACCATGATAATAGTTCATAGCATCCTCTGTTTGAAATACAATCCTATCTGCTCTTAAGTAGCATAGGTTACGCATCCACTTAAAGTATCTAAAAAAGCCTCTCATTTCGTTGCTTGGATCCGAGCGCTCGGAAATGATAATTTTTCTATGATTGAATAGATTCGCCAGTAAGGTATAGACGTTGCAATGCCATAAAAAAGAAATAATCACGTCACTATCTTTCGTTTTCTGGTTAATTTCCTTCAATCTGCCGAAAAACTTAAAAACTGGGTTACCAAAGGAACCGATATAATGATATCGGATTCTTTTATCCAATGGGTAAACAATTTTTTCAGATTTAATAGCTAGGATCTGTATCTCTATTCCTCTGGATGCAAAATTATTTGCAAGCAAAGACATAACACGTTCAGCGCCTCCGCTGGTCATATCTGTTATAACAAACGAAACTTTCTTCACCAGTCAACTTACCTTTCTATTCATATTTTTTTCATCAATTCATACATTTTTGTATACGGCAAGGGCACTTTCAGCAAACGTTTCATAAAACCTATTTTCCAGCGACTGTTATAAAAATCCTTAATCAAACTCTTGGGTTTTAATGCATACTTCAAAATGGATTTCGGTTTTGCCAGGTATAAAATCTCACCATCTCGGAATTCCATGTCTCCAAACATTCTCAATTCCTGTTTGGAAGGAGCTACTCCAATTCGAAGTAAATTCTGGAATGCGGATTTACTCGATACATCAACATCATGCAGAACGCTTATTATACTATCGTTAATGAACTGCATGGCGCCCTCTTGAATGTTTTTCACTTTCTGTGCATCAATCGTCATAACTCTAGGAAACACTTCATATTCATTGGGATACCTAACTGCTTCTATAGTACCGTCTTTCACAGCGTATTTCTCGGTCGAACCCGTACTGGCAAGGAATAACGTTTCGATCAGACCAACAAAAGGATTTCTCAGATCTTTTTCTCCTACATGAGAAACACAGTCAAAAACATAACCCTTGAACTTGATAGGCAACTCTTTGGCATACACCTGCGCACCTTCCGCTAGACCAATATAATAACCATACATAATAACATCCAGATTCATCTTCTCTGCAAGTTTCATCAAAAACTTTTGCATAGAACCTCTCCAGCCAATATCAACGACAGCCACCTTTTCACAGAAGTTTTCTTGCTCCAGATAGACCTTCAGCAGTTCATATTCTTTCTGGGAGTTTTCCAGAATATCATTTTCAATTCTTTTATATACTGCTTTTAACTTCTCGTTGTTAAGTGCATCTTTCTTCTTAAATGTATAAGATGCTGTTAACCCTTCTTCTTCGCAGATTGAAGCATAACTTTCATATTTCAAACCAACGGAATCAAAAAATGTCACAAGACTTTGCACTGATGCCGCCGATAGTGAATTCAACACGCTTTCATAACACAAGTCCATCCAAAGTTGCGGAACTCGCAGACTTCTTCTAGACACTTCTAGGTAATGGGTCTCAATGCCGCTGTCAGGATAAAGAGCATTAAAAGCCCTTTTGATAATCAAACCATCTCGGGCAAAAAAGAAGACTTTATGTATGGATTGTGATTCCAGCTCCTGTTTCAACCATTTGCAAAATCCTAGCAGAAGAGGACCAAAAGCTTCATATCCAACAGCATTCATTTCATCACATAAATGTGCAGGCCTATTTTCACAAAAAGACTTCATCACAGAATAAGCAAATGCATCATCTGATGCAAGCTTCTCTTTGTGAAATAAAAAAGTATAAGGTATATCCTTCAGCAAGACCGCTGCACATCCTGCTTTTTTTGCATTTATATAATCAGATTTATTTGAGTCGCCAATGTGCACCAGCTCTTTGGGAGAAATTGCATTCTCCTTGCATACATAGCGAAACAATTCACCATTTCTTGCTTTTCTGAGATGTGTTGTACTGGAAACGTACAATCCGGTATAATGTCTGTAGTCATTATGCGCAAGAATCCTTTCAATAGCATTTTGAGACAGATACATATCGGATATAATAAAAACAGTTTTGCCCTGTGCAATACACCAGTCGTAGACCTTTTTCATCTCAGCATTTGGCGTAGAAACAACAAGTTCCAGATACTCCTCCATGGAAATAATTCGATCCATGTGGCTCTTTACTTCGTTATCTTCAAAACAGCTATAAATATCGGACAAACAAACTTCTCCACTGGTGCAATTACGCCGAGCTGTTTTTTCGGCATCAATTCTTTTTTTGGCAAAATCCTTTACGTTAATTCCAAGTTTCCGAGAAATCTGTATTCCAAGTATCAGAAACACATCCTGCGGTTTGGCAACATCTCTCTTCAGCAGAGTATCGAAAATGTCAAAAGAAACATATGTGTGGTTTTCAATCTTATGTTTTAGAGAAGTAGAATTCTCCAGATGTTTTACAGAAATGCTATTATATTGGGGATTGTACTCACTCTCGCTTCCAATCCTGATTACATATAACCCTCTTTTCCCCTCATGAACAGAATCAATACAAACCTTATCACCTTTACGATTCCATCTTGGATGTAAATCGCAACGACAATCGTTATCATACCTGAATGGAGAGAAAACCCGGGCTATTCTTCTGCTTCTGTTATCTTCTTCTGTGCAAAGGTAAACCGAAGCAATTCTCTTTCTATTCGGGTATGTATCTGTGATGATGTATTTTCCATCAGGAGAATAACTGCAATGACCATCCGTATTCAACTCAGGCCAATACATCTTATATTCCCGTGTCTTATCCTTCATTAAGTAATAATGATTTCCACTTTCTTTTTTTCGCAAGAATGATAAAATTTCTTGATCATTTTTCCAATAACAATGGGACACGAATACATCGTCACTCAAGTTGTACATCTCTGTCTTATCCACATTGACTGTCACCAAACGAGTATGCTTTCTTCCCTTTTGAAACCAACGGTGAAGAACCATGAACCTTTTCCCATTAGGACTAATCATTAAATGATTAACTTTATGTTCAGCACCCTCCATAGTTTCATCTGGCTCAAAAGCAGCGAAATCTAAATATTTAAATAGTCCCGTAACTTCTCCAGATGATATATCCATTTTCCAAATACAAGTTTGATCAGGACACAATATTCCTTTTGTAACATCAGGAAGATTAGAATAACCATATCCAGGACGCAACCTGTGCAATCTACTAAAATCAAGAGAAAGCGCAAATCTTCCATCTCTTGACACATCATAAATTGGGAGAGGTAATACCTTCTCTTCTTGTTTGTTATCCCAATTGTATATTACAGAACAGTATTTTCCGTCACGAAAATCGTTGTATATAATTCTTGTTCTAAAATCAGGCCCCATCCATTGTGCCATGCAACTTTGCTGTACATTCCAAGAATGAGTAACACCAATTTGGATAAACTTATTTTCATCGACCGTATCAATCACACCTACAATAGCTGGTTCCTTAGGTGCAACTGACTTATAAGCTTGCTTTGCTTCGATACAAATCATATAACGATCTGTCGCGTCCCAAGGGGATTTATCATAATATCCATAGAAATACTCAACTCCATCATCTGGTGATACGCGAACTACATCTCCTTCTGATTTGAATTTTTCTTTGGTCATAATCACGCTTGCTAATTGATACACTCTTTTTGCTGAGCGTTTAATTACAGGAAACTGTTCCAATGCCTGTTTTCCCATATTTTCAATTTCAACAAATCCCATTTTACCAATTCTCCTGTATAAACTTATCAATCATATTAACGATAGCCATAGAATCCTTATTCTCCCACGTAATCAATCCATCAGTTCCTTCATATATTTTCTGAAAGCATTCTCCTAAATCACTCAATTCCATATCTGCCATCAAAACGTAGCCATTACTTGCGAATGCCTCATTATTTTGGATCTGGTGATTGTTGATATGCTCACCATATTTTTCAAGTCTCGTAACGGCAATCACTTTTTTCCCAGCATTTAGTGCTTTCATTATGGAACCGGATGCACCGTGAGATACCACGATATCGGCTTCATTGATTCTCTCCTGGAACTCCTCCGGAGAGATAAAGTCCTTATACTCATAATGTTTGGGCTGATATGAAGATGTACCTGTCTGAGCAAACAACGAGTCAGTCAACGCCCCCTCTTCATACAACTCATCCAGTTTTTTAAATAAACGGTCAAAAGGATAATTTCTTGACCCGACTGTCACAAATATCATCTAACCAAGCTCCCTCCCACGTCACAGACATCAATACAGACACCCACCGTAAATGGCTTTCTTATAATATTTCTTCTGAGTTTCCCACTGCACGATAAACAAATCTGCATGCTTCTCCATCTTTTTCCCTGCCACTGTCGGCATGTTTGCCCGTCCAAAGGTTTCTATGAACACAAATTTCTTATGGAAAAGTACTGCCAAAAAGTAAAATGGATAAGCGACCATCGTTCCTGTCGTAATCACAAAATCAGGGCGCTCTTTGATCCAGATGAATACCGAATAAATTGCATTCCAAATCATCTTTAACGGCATCATTTTATCTTTCAAATCCGTCTGAATCATGAAATACTTACCCAAAGGAGCATCGAACTGGGTCTTCTCCGTCACAAAAAAGCCCTCATATTTATCCGCTAACGGTTTTAATTTTTGAAGTTGCTCCCAGTGTCCCCCAGAGGATGAGACAAAACAGAGTCGCGGTTTTCTATTATGTTTCATCTTGCACCTCAATCTCTCTGAAAAATATCGCGTGTGTAAACTTTGTCCTTCACATCGTCCAAGCAGTTATCGTACCGGTTGGCAATAATAGCCTGCGACAACTCTTTGAACTTCTCCAAATCGTTTACTACTAAGCTACCGAAGAACTTCTCTCCATTCTCCAATGTCGGCTCATAGACAATAACTGTCGCACCCTTAGCTTTGATTCTCTTCATGACGCCCTGGATACTGCTCTGGCGGAAGTTATCGCTATTGCTTTTCATGGTCAGGCGGTACACACCAACCACAACTTCTCTTTCCTTGTTCTTATCCCAGCTATTATTTGCTTCGTAAGCCCCCGCAATCTCCAGAACACGATCAGCGATGAAATCTTTCCTCGTTCTATTGCTTTCCACAATTGCTTCAATTAGGTTTTCTGGCACGTCCTGATAGTTAGCCAGCAGCTGCTTTGTATCTTTGGGCAGACAGTATCCGCCATAACCAAAGCTGGGATTGTTATAGTGAGTACCGATACGAGGATCAAGGCACACACCATCAATGATCTGCTTTGTGTTCAAGCCCTTCATCTCAGCGTAGGTATCCAGCTCGTTGAAGTAGCTGACACGCAGGGCCAAATAAGTATTGGCGAACAGTTTAACCGCCTCAGCCTCGGTGAAGCCCATAAACAGAGTGTCGATGTTTTCCTTGATAGCACCTTCCTGCAGGAGTTCTGCAAAGGTGTGTGCTGCCTTAACCAGTCGAGCATTTTCCACATCGGTACCGACGATAATGCGGCTCGGATACAGGTTGTCGTAGAGGGCTTTGCTCTCACGCAGAAATTCCGGGCTGAAGATGATATTGTCACAGTGGAATTTTTCTCTCACGCTCGCCGTATATCCAACTGGGATGGTGCTCTTGATAACCATAATGGCTTCCGAGTTGTACTCAATCACCAGCTTGATGACCGCTTCGACTGCACTTGTGTCAAAGAAATTCTTTTTAGAATCGTAGTTTGTAGGTGCGGCAATGACCACAAAATCTGCATCGGAGTATGCTTCCTTTGCATCCAGGGTTGCGGTCAGGTCAAGTTCTTTCTCTACCAGATACTTCTCGATATATTCGTCCTGAATCGGAGACTTCCGGTTGTTGATCAGCTCAACCTTCTCCGGGACGATATCCACAGCCGTAACATGATGATGCTGGGAAAGCAGGGTCGCAATTGACAAACCAACATAGCCGGTACCTGCAACAGCAATTTTTAAATCTTTAAACTCTCTCATTTTTCTATCCTCTAATTATTTATAAAATTCTGCATACCACTCAGCGAACTTCCGCAGACCAGTTCTCAAATCAGTACTAGGCTTATACCCGAAGTCACGCTCCAAAGCACTCGTATCTGCATAGGTCACAGGCACATCACCAGGCTGCATCGGAACCAACTTTTTATGAGCCTCGAAGTCGTAATCTTCCGGCAGAACTTTCGCCCTTACTAACTCCTCGCTCAGAATCTTCACGAAGTCCAGCAGGTTTTCCGGGTTCTGGTTACCGATGTTATAAACAGCATACGGAGGAATCGGCAGACCGTCCTCGCCGTTCTTCTTATCCGGAGCCTTCTTCATCACGCGAACAACGCCTTCCACGATGTCATCCACGTAGGTGAAGTCGCGCTTGCAGTTACCGTAGTTGAAAATCTTGATAGTCTCGCCCTTCACCAGTTTGTTGGTGAAACCGAAGTAAGCCATATCCGGGCGACCAGCAGGACCATATACTGTGAAGAAACGCAGGCCCGTGGATGGGATGTTGTACAGCTTGGAATAAGCATGGGCCATCAGCTCATTGGATTTTTTTGTTGCAGCGTACAGGGAAACCGGATTGTCAACCTTGTCATCCGTGCTGTATGGAACCTTCTTGTTGGAGCCATAGACGCTGGAGGAGGAAGCATACACCAGATGCTCCAAACTCTCACAATGGCGACAGGCTTCCAAAATATTAAAAAAGCCGACCAGATTGGATTCCACATAAGCATCCGGATTGGTGATGGAGTAACGCACACCAGCCTGTGCTGCAAGGTTCACGACCACAGCAGGCTTATATTCCTCGAACAGCTCTGTGATCAATGCCTTGTCAGCGATGTTGCCTTTTACAAAAGTGAATGTGGGATACTTAGCCAGCTCATTCAAACGAAACTCTTTCAGAGCAACGTCATAGTACGCATTCATGTTGTCGATGCCGATGACTATTGCAGAAGGAGTCTCCTGATAAATTCGTTTCACCAGATTGGAACCGATAAATCCAGCTGCACCTGTGACTAAAATCGTTTTATTCTCTAAGCTAACTGTGCTCATTTTCTTCCTCCATTTTTTTATTTAATATCTCAATTCTGTGGATATTAAAATCCATTTATAAAGTGTGATATATTTCTCACACTGTCTACGTATTTTCTTTGCTGTCATCTCCTTTCGATGCAGCAATCATAATTTCTACGGTTTGTTGAGTAGACATTCGCAGACTCTACCCTCACAACAAAATCCACAACGCTACATACACCCTTTACATCCAGCGTTGCGGTCAAATTCAATCCCTTTTCTTCTAAATATTTTCCAACACAATACCCTAAATCAAAAATTTCTCATTATCACTCACATTGACCCTTCATGCCTCAAAACCGAAGCCACCGTCTTAATCAAAATCTTAATATCCAATCCAAAGTTCCAATTCGCAATATACTTCATATCCAGTTTCACAACTTCCTCGAAATCCGTAATATCGCTTCTCCCACTCACCTGCCACATACCAGTAATCCCTGGTTTTATCGCAAGTCGTGCCCGATGATGCAGTTCATACTTATCCCATTCATCCAGTGTCGGTGGTCTTGTGCCTACCAGTGACATGTCTCCTTTTAGTACATTGAGAAATTGTGGAAATTCATCCAGGCTTGTTTTTCTAATAAAATTACCAATACCTGTCTTTTTTTCTCCATTTGGCAAGATTTTATTTCCTATTACACGTGGATCGAATTCCAGCTTAAACATCATGCCGTCTTCGACTCTGTTGTCTTTCATCAGCTCTTTTTTCCGCTCCTCGGCATCCATGTACATGCTGCGGAATTTATACATCTTAAACTTCTTACCGTTCTTTCCCACTCGGACCTGTGAGAAGAAAATCGGACCTGGCGACTGAATATAGATTGCAGGTGCCACAAATATAAAAATTATTCCTGTCAAAATACATCCTGCCAATCCACCTATAATATCCAGGCTTCTCTTCATAACTGCCTGCTTCACAGTTGCATAGTTTATGCTGGTTGTCAATACTGTATAATTGCCCAGCTTCTCTACCAACTGCTTCTTTCCTATCGCATCTGCCATCTTTGCCAGATTTAAATGCACCGTCACACCTGTTTCTAACAGCTGATCCGCCAGCTTCTGTGGATAAGGGTATTTTTCAGAAATTACAAGCAAAACTTCATCAATCCATTCTCTGCAGACATAATTTGCCGCATCTTCTTCATTTGCCAGAACAGGAATTCCTTCTATCTTTTGTCCTTTCATATCTTTGTCCACAAGCACAATTCCAACCAAATTAAATCGCTGGTAATTATGTTCCTGCATGCTGCGTACCACTTCAGCAGCAATATCACTGCTTGTAATAATCAGAAGTGAACGGTCGCCTCCATTTTCCATTCTTTTCTGCAAATGTTTCTTCCACAAAATCCTTGTCACATATGCAAATATTATATAGAATACAGCTGTAAAATACAAAACTGATCTGGAAAAAGAGGTTCCCTCTTGAATTGTAAATAAATATAAAACTGCCAGAAGCATTACCAGAATCACGTGTTTAACCGTCGCAGCCAGTTCCTGATAGTATCCCCGTCTCAATACGCCTTTTAAAGTCTCAAACAGAAATACCACAAAAAAATCGATAAATGTCAACATAAATGCCATATTTCTGTATAATAAATTCTTGTACGGGTTTCCTATCCCATGACGACAAACATATGATAAAACGAATGCCAGATGCAGGCTGATTAAATCAATTAATATAAAATCAAAATGCTTCAGCCAGCCTTTAGAACTTTTTCTATACATATTTTTCTTTTTCTTCTCTCCCTGTTTTCATAAATCCATGTTTTCACTATAGGTTATTCTACATAGTTCAACATAATTTGTCAATATTTTCTGTTTAAAACATTTCGTATTACTGAAAGCAAAGCATACAATAACTTTTTTCAAAGCACAAAAAACAGCCGCCAATTTCTGGCGGCTGCATTTTATTTCTGAATTACCGAATAATTATTCAGCATCTGCAACAACAGTGAAGAAAGCACCATCATCTAATGCAACTTCAAGAGTTTTGTTCTCTTTGTCAACGCTGATCGGATCAACGATCTGCCATTTCTTTGCATCTTCTTTGCTGTAAGCTACAAGCTGAATGTTCTCCATAGTATCTGTGATACTTGGAACAGAGATCTCAACTTCATATTTACCATCAGAATTCTTCTCTGCTTTGTCTGCATCAAGTACTTTGAATTCGTCAAAACCTGTAACGAATTCTTTTCCGTCAAGTTTCTGAACGAGTTCATCGATAGCTGCTTTCACTTCTTCGTCTGCTGTCTCTTCTGAAAGAGTTTTCAGAACGTCAATGAAACCAGCTACTTCCATTTTACCTTCGTTAACCTGTTTGAAAGCGTCAGCTACTGCCGGCAGTTCTGCCTGCAGATCTGCAAAGCCTTCTGCTTCTTCGATCTTCTGAACAACTTCATAAATTGCAGACTGTTCAGCAGATACTGTAATTGCGCTTGTGCGGCTTCCTGCTGCACTGACACCTACAGTAGCACATCCTACACCAAGGGCAGTTGCTAAAGCAAGTGTCATGAATTTCTTTGCAAGTTTCATAATGCACCTCTCCTTTTGGATTATTTTTATATTGATAATCGTACAGGAAGTCTGTACGAATTATCTCTGAGTAATAATAACAGTACTAATGACTATTTACCACCATACAGTTTATTCCAAACCGGCTGTCTTCTAACCGGTTTATTGAATTTTCTCATAAAACATGGAAATAATCAAGTCTGACAGAGCATCTTTATCTACATGATACTCATCAAAGTTCTTACCTTGCGTTCCCTCACCCGGTACCGTCTCTGTATCAGTGATACCGTTTCCTGATGCTGCAAGGAGTTTCGCAAATATGTCATTTCCCATGCTTGTAACTGTATAGCTCTTAATACTGTCGTAGAGGTCTGTCACAAATCCGGCATCCTCTCCTGCCTTCTCCTGGGCTTTCTGAATCAATGCCTGAAGATAGATCTTCTGCCTCTCCTGACGAACCAGAGCACTCTGGGTCTTGTCAGTATCTCGATATCGTACAAACTTTTCTGCGTTTTCACCTGTAATGTTAACAACAGCGCCTTCTTTAAATTCCGGATCTACATCCTCAAGGCTGTTGTCAGGCACTGTGATCTGAACTCCTCCTACGAAGTCCGTGATCACCGGAATACCATCCATATTCATGGAGCAATATCCCTGAATCGGCAGTCCGTCCAGCAGATTGGATACTGCTGTCTTCATCAGTTCACAGCTTTTTTGCTTGCCATCACCAAATGCGTACTGTATATTGATGTGGTCTGTTGACTCTCCGAGACTTTTACCGGATGGATTGAAAACTTCAATCTCCGTCATAGAATCTCTTGGAATAAAGAGCACCTTAATTTCTTCTGTTGCCCTGTCCATAGAAACCACAAAAATCGCATCTGCCTGTCCGGCATCTTCCTGTGTTTGATAAGTATCTACCGATTCTCTTGTATCAATTCCTAGAAATAAGTAGTTGCTGAGATGATCGTTATATTTATATGTCGCACCCTGATATTCCACAGTGTCACTACCTGATGTCTGGCTCGTCTGATTCTGACCGTTACTGTTCTGAGCACCTGTATTTCTGGATGATGCTTTTGTCTGCATCATAAAATAATACCCGCCGCCCAAAACTGTAAGAACTATGATCAGGATAATTATCAGAATCATATAAATCTTTCGTTGTCTCGCAGCTTCTTTTGCTGTTTTTTTCATTTTCATTCCTTCAATCGTTTATTCAGCTCTGGCTGATATAGCCAAGCTCCTGCAATTTCTGGAACACTGCCTCTGCCATAGCCTGCTGTGCTTCATGAGTAGCAGACAGCTGCTGTGTCACATTTGCAAGACTGATATAATGTTCGCCCCACTTCTCGCTGAGCACCTGATCGAGTGCTTCAGAAGTCACGCTTCCATCCATAGGGCGTGTTCCTACAACAATGAACTGGTCTTTGTTCTGGAATGTATTTAAAATCTGTTCCTGCTGCTCAGCAAGCTCTGCAGGATCATGATTCCATCCGCCATAGTATCCCATGAAGATGACAGGTACACAGTCCATATCATTTCTGGTAGTCTGTTCTTCTGTAAGATCACGGATTCCTGTCTCTGTTACATTCAGCTGCGCACCATTTGCGGCCTGCTGATGTTTCGCAATATATCCCTGAAGAGTTTCATCACTTACACCGGCCATCTTCATCATAGAAAGTGTACCGCCGCCCTGAAGAGTCTTGTTAATCACTGTCAGGTTATATCCGTTGTCTGTCAGAAGTTTCTGAAGTACTGCCATGTAGGAATAAGTGTTGGATTCCTCACCATTGATCAGATCATCTCCCCAGCATACGATACCGGAAATTGTTCTCGGTGCTTCTGCTTCAGCAGTATCTTCTGCCTGTGCAGTCTCCTCTGCATCCTCTTCCCCGGCTGTGTCTTCTTTCTTCTTGCTCTTCTTTGTCTCACTGTTATCAGCATCTTCTGTATTCTCATCTTCGGAGGATGCCTTCTCTAACTGTGCAGCGTGTTCCTTTACTGCTTCATAATCTTCGATTCCGCTCTGCTGGTTACCTGCAAGTTCTGTCAGACGTTTGGTTTCTTCCTGCTCTGTATTATAGCTCATCACAAGAATTGTACCGAGAACCCCCACCAGGATAATACAGATAAAACCCAGCAAAATATTTGTCTTTTTCCCTTTTCTCTTCTTATTTCTGCTCACTTTTCCCAATTTTCCTTTACTGTTAATTATGGTTATGATATCACATCTGAACGATTATCAGACAGCGATATTATTTCTGGGACTCATCATCGCTTCTGCGATAGTATTCACCATAATGTTTGTAGTAAGAAGAGTAATATTTGTCGCCACTGGTGTCTATCTTATTCATAACAGCTCCCAGAACACGGCATCCGCTTCTCTCAAGCTGTGCAAATGCCTTCTGTGCATCTCTGTATCTAACGCTGCCTGGCTGGATCAGGAAGATTGCTCCATCACAGCATCTGCCGATTACCGCAGCATCGATTACAGTTCCGATCGGCGGTGTGTCAATCAGTATGTAATTGTAATATTCCCTAACTTCTTTCAGAAAAACCTTGAAAATATTCTCGCTGAGAAGTCCTGAAGGGTTTGGTGCAGCCGGACCTCCGAATATAATGTCCATATTCGGGAAATTCGTCTCATAGATAATATCCTGCAGTCCTACCTGCCCACTGAGAAGCTGGGAAAGACCCTTGACCTCTTCTTCTACTCCCAGTCGTCCTGCATAAGCAGTCTTTCTGATATCCGCATCCAGAAGAAGAACTTTCTTACCGATGCTTCCAAGCTCCTGTGCAAGGCTGAGTACTACATCACTCTTACCTTCATTCGGAAAGCAGCTTGTAACCAGAATTGTCTTTATGCTCTGACCGGACAGCTGGATATTTGTACGCAGCGTTTTAATCGCCTCGCTGTAGAAATAGTCCGGTTTTCTTTTATCTGTTAAATTGAGTTTCTTCATTGCTCAGATTCCTCCATTACTCTAGCGACGCTTCTTGTTCTTCTTATTGCTCTTTGGTTTCTTGTTCTTCATGTTTACGTAGTCTTTTCTGTCAGGAACCTTGGCAAGTACAGAAACACCGAGATATTTCTCAATATCTTCTTCTGTCTTGATAGTATCATCCATTACAGCGTATACAACTACGATTGCCGCACATGCAAGAAATCCGAGTAAGAAGCCAATTACTGAGTTCTTCATTACACTTGGAGAAGTTCTCTCTGTAGCAATCTTACCAACTTCGATGATCTTAGGCGGAATAACTTCCATCTTGTCTCCGATATAGGATGAGGAAACATTCGCAATCTCATCTACGATCTTCTTAGCCATTGTAGAATCCGGATTATCAACAGTGATCTCAAGGATACGGGTATCTGTCGGATTATTAATCGTTACATCCTCTTTCAGTTCCTCCGCTGTCATATCCAGGTTCAGATTTGTAACTACCTGTTCCAGTACAGGGGTACTTGTGATCAGTACTGTGTAATCACTTGTCAGACTGGCACCTAACTGCAGATCCGCCAGAGATGTCAGCGTGGTTTCCTTTGAGAGAACAAGCATACTGGATGTTGAACTGTAGATTGGTGTCATCAGGAACTGTGTACATGCAGCTCCGATGCAGCCACCTATAAGAGCAACCATCAGTACCAGCAGAATTTTCTTTCTGAGTGCATGAAATATTTCCAGTAAATCAATTTCAACTTCATCGTCATTGACATCAAGTGCCTGCACCCTGCTGCTCTCAAATTTGCTGTTCAAATTGTCTAACATCTGATATTTTCCTTTTCCCTTTTTCATTGTAGTTTTTGTAATTATCCGGCTGATTTATTTTACAGCAGACAGTTACAGTTTTACATAAACCGTATACATTTTACCGTAGTACTTATAAAAAGTCAATTGCGAGTGACATTATTCTTTGAAATTCATTAAAATTCTTTAAAATCTGACCACAAAGTTAACTCGGTCAAAATCCATTAAAATTTATGATCTATGATTTTTTGCGGATTTCGAATGAAAAGCTGTTTCGCATAGTCTGTATCCATTTTCTTTATTACATAGCTATAGGCTTCCCCGATTCTGGAAATTCTTTTACTGCTGTCATGGCAGTCAGAACCCACAAAATGAACCAGGTCATTCTTCATCAGCTTCTGACAGTAGCGTTTTGTAAAAAAGCCGTCTTTTCCCACAATGCTGTCTGCATTGATCTGCATATAAGCTCCCATCTCTGTCAGTTCTTCTACAAAGTCCAGATCTGTACGGGTCGCTTCGTATCGTTCAATATGTGCAACAATGGGTCTGTACCCGCCGGAAAGCATTGCCGACAGGCGTTCTCTGATATAGGATGCCTCTGAATTGTGAGAGAATTCTACCAGCACATACCTGGAACCAGCCATGGTAGAAACTTTTTTCTCACGAAGCATAGGAAGCATCTCCATATTTGCATGAAATTCGCATCCGAGGTAAAGATGCAGATCTTTACCGATATCTGCTGCCGCCTCTTCTGCAAGATGGAATTGTCTCTGTACTTTTTCCAGAGGTGTCTCAAACATCCGGAAACGGAAATGAGGCGTCAGAATAATGTTTTTCACTCCCTGCTTATATTCCATCTCCAATAATTTTCTTGTTTCTTCAATATCCGCAGCTCCGTCATCCACTCCTGGCACAATGTGGCAATGTATATCGAATATTCCTTCTTCGAGCATTCTTGTTATCCCTTCTGTCAACAAAACTGCCGGATATTCAGCAAGCAGCTTTCCATCCGGCAGTCTCTGTTATTCAACACAACTATTTTTGTTGTCTGTTATTATTCTTCTGTAGCTTCCTCAGCCGGTGCTTCAAGAGCTTTCATGCTCAGGCTGATCTTCTTGTCTTCGCCGTTGAAATCAACAACCTTAGCTTCGATCTCCTGTCCGATTGACAATACGTCTGCTGGTTTGGCAACGTGCTCTCTGGAAATCTGGGATACGTGAAGAAGTGCATCTACACCAGGTGCAAGCTCTACGAATGCACCGAAGTCTGTCATACGTGCAACTTTACCTTTAACTACGTTTCCTACAGCGAAGTCCTCAGCTGCTGTGAGCCATGGATTTGCTTCCGGGAATTTAAGGGAAAGTGCGATCTTCTCTCCGTTGATCTCTTTGATAAGAACTTTAACTTTATCGCCAACAGTGAATACTTTCTTCGGGTTCTCTACTCTGCCCCAGGACATTTCGGAAATGTGAAGAAGTCCGTCAGCTCCGCCCAGATCGATGAATGCACCGAAATCTGTAACGTTCTTAACAGTTCCTTCAACTGTATCGCCAACATGGATTCTCTCCATTAATTCTTTCTGTTTCTCTGCTTTCTCAGCGAGAAGAAGCTGTTTACGGTTACCGATGATGCGGCGTCTTCTCGGGTTGAATTCTGTGATAACGAATTCGATCTCCTGATCTGCATATTTGGAAAGGTCTTTCTCGTATGTGTCGGAAACCAGGCTTGCAGGAATGAATACTCTTGCTTCGTCTACGTTTACACAAAGTCCGCCGTCAAGTACCTGAGTTACAGGAGCTTTTAATACTTCCTGATTCTCAAATGCTTCTTCAAGACGTTTGTTGCCTTTCTCTGCTGCCAGTCTCTTGTAAGTAAGAGTAACCTGACCTTCTCCATCGTTTACTTTGAGAACTTTTGCTTCCATTGTGTCTCCAACGTGAACAGCATCTGTGAGTACAAGGCTTGCATCGTTAGAGTATTCGTTCTTTGTGATAATACCGTCTGCTTTATAACCGATATTCAGAATAATCTCATCTTCTTTTACATCGATGACAGTACCCTGTACAATCTCTCCATTTCTGATAGTCTTTACGGAATCTTCCAGCATTTGTTCAAAACTTAATTCTGACATGTTCTTGAACCTCCTCAATAATTTTGTTTGGGGTGGAAGCCCCTGCTGTAATACCTACATAACTACTGCATTGGAACATTTCAGAATCCAAGTCTACAGGTGTTTGTATATAGTAAGTATTTCCACATTCCTTTTTACATATTTCAAACAGCTTTTGAGTATTGGAACTATGCCGGCCGCCTACGACCAACATAGTGTCTACCTCTCCGGCTATGTTTTTTGCTTCTCTCTGCCGTTCTTCGGTAGCATTACAAATAGTGTTTAAAATATTGAGAATATTTAAAACATTATTATCATACCTCTTTTTGCAAAGAATTTCAACTAAATCTTTAAATTTGTTGTAATTAAATGTCGTCTGGGACACAATACTTATTTTTTTGCCTTTTGGGGGTACAAATACTTCGGCTTCTTCTTTGTTTCTGATCACCGTGTACGGTCCCTGACACCAGCCGCAGATGCCCTGTACTTCGGGGTGGTCTTTGTCACCGATGATGATGATGTGGTTTCCTGCAAGGCTTTCTTTTTCCACGATCCTGTGGATTTTCAGGACGAAGGGGCAGGTCACATCTACGTAGGAGATGTTTTTTTCTTTCAGCTTATCGTAGATGGGTTTACCTACGCCGTGAGAGCGGATGACTACTGTTCCGTTCTGCAGGGTATCATCCGGGAAATCCAGGTCTGCTTCTGTGATAACGTGGACGCCACGGGCTTCCAGATCCGCTACTACACCTTCATTGTGGATGATCGGACCCAGAGTGAAGATTGGTTTCTGTTCTGTGTCGATCAGCTCGTAGACTTTGTCCACTGCACGTTTGACGCCGAAGCAGAAGCCTGCTGTCTCTGCTACTTTAACTTTCATAAATAAATCCTTTCCTTACCCGTAAAAGAATGTTTGCTGTATAGCATGGGAAGTTTACAGTTACAGATGAGTATATCTTGTCTGTAAAGGGTGCTGTCAACCACCCTATGATGCAGCACCACTTTAGGTGATAGGTAGTTGACGGGCAAATAGCGTAGTCTGAAACAGATAATCTGTCCGCCTGACCGTTATTTCTGTATCTTCTTATTATACACATCAAGAATAGCATCTACAACCTGATCAATTCCCATTTCCGAGGAATCTACGAGCACTGCGTCCTCTGCCTGTTTCAGAGGGGAGATTTCGCGGTTCATGTCGCGTTCGTCGCGCTCGATGATGTCTTTTCGAATCTGGTCCAGGTCGAAGGATTCTCCCTTCTGTTCATATTCCAGTGCTCTTCTTTTTGCTCTGGTGTCTGCGCTTGCTGTGAGGTAGATTTTTACTTCTGCGTTTGGAAGGATGGTTGTGCCGATATCTCTGCCGTCCATGACTACGTCGTTTTTCTCTGCCAGAGTTCTCTGAAGTTTCAGAAGATGAGCTCTGACTTTCGGGTTTGCGGAGCTTTTGGATGCCATGTTTCCTACCTGTTCGGTGCGGATCATAGCATTTACGTTCTCTCCGTTGAGGATGACAATCTGTTCTCCGTTTTTGTATTCGATGGAAATGTCAGCGCCGGAACATACCGCCTCGATCTCTTCCTGATTTTCTCCGTTTACGCCATGGTTCAGAAGATATAAAGCCATTGCCCTGTACATGGCTCCTGTATCTACATAGATAAATGATAATTCTTTCGCTACTTTCTTTGCGATGGTGCTCTTTCCTGCTCCTGCAGGTCCGTCGATGGCTATGTTACATCCCATTTTTGTGATTCCTCCTGTTTCTATTATTTAATAACGTATAGTCGAATCATATCATAGTTATATAGCAATTCCATAAAATACTGCAGGCAATCCAGTCCATCATAGCGTGAAGTCCTGCGTCAGATATCTTTGTCGTGCATCAGCACGCCTGCAGATATCTTCCTTGTCCTTTGCACTCTGCCGAACTGTCCTGATTGCATTATTTTGTGTAATTGCTTAATTTGCTTACTGTATCGCCTGCGCTGCCAGATATGCGGTAGACCAGGCAATCTGTAAGTTATATCCACCTGTCACTGCATCCAGATCCAGTACCTCGCCTGCGAAGTAAAGACCAGATATCTTCTTTACTTCCATTGTTCCGGGGTTGATCTCTTTGACAGAGACGCCGCCTCTGGTGATGATGGCTTCTTTGAACTCACCCATTCCTGTGATTGTGAAGGGGAAGGCTTTGATAAGGTCAATGAAGTGCTGGCGTTCTTCTCTGGAGATGTCGTGGATTTTCTTCTCTGCGGGGATTCCACCCAGTTCCAGCATTACCGGAGTCAGAGATGACGGGAAAAGTACGCCAATCACGTTCTTGAACTGTTTGTTTGGTCCTGCTTCAAATTCACGCAGGATCCTGGCATCCAGCTGTTCTCTGGTGAGTGCAGGCTTCAGATCCAGATATGCGGACAGTTCGCCGTTTGGTGCTTTCGCCAGTTTTGCACCAATGTGGGCACTGGCGGAGAGAATCATGGGACCTGTGACTCCGAAATGGGTGAACATCATCTCTCCGAAATCCTCGTAAAGTACTTTCTTTCCATTCTTTATGGTGAGTCCTGTGTTCTTAAGGGAAAGTCCCTGAAGCTTAGGGATATAGTCTTCTTTTGTCTTTAATGGGACAAGAGAAGGTGCAATGTCTGTGACTTTCAGTCCCAGTTCTCTTGCAAAGCGGTATCCGTCACCTGTGGAACCGGTACTCTGATAAGAGAATCCACCTGTGGCTACGATGACTGCATCTCCTTCCATGAAGGTTCCGTCTGTAAGGATAACCCCTGTGATCTTCTCCTGCGGTATGTCAGGTGATTTTTTTCCTTTTCTGCCTTTTCCTGCATCAGATCCTGATCCTGATTCTGTTAATGCAGCTTCTGATTCAAGGGTATTTACGGAATCTGTTACAGATTCCGTTACAGGTTTCTTTACAATTTCCTGTACAGCAGTGTGAAGATGAATCTTTGCTCCTGCTTTCTTCAGTTCACGTTCCAATGCGCGGATGATGTCTGAGGAATGGTCAGACTGTGGAAATACGCGGTTTCCACGCTCTACCTTCAGAGGGACACCTGCTTTCTCAAAGAACTCCATTACATCCTGAGGGGTAAATGAATAGAAACTGCTGTAGAGGAACTTGGGATTGCTCATCATTGCAGGAAAGAGTTCTTCTGTGTCGCAGGCATTTGTCACATTGCATCTGCCTTTTCCTGTGATGAAGACTTTCTTTCCCAGTTTCTCGTTCTTCTCTAATATATGAACTTCATGATGGTTACGGGCTGCAAAAACCCCTGTCATCATTCCGGCGGCTCCGCCGCCGATTATTATAACTTTGCTCATGGAATATTCTCCTGTATTTATTTTACCCTGCAGATTGTCTATTTCATCATGGTTCCACGTCTCCGCTTCGCTACGATCAATATAGATATGTACCACTGGCAGCATATACCCATTGGCACATTATATTCCCGGGTATCATATTCTTTCATAATAACGCAAAGGAGCCTGCTTACGCAAGCTCCTTTTTTCGTTTGGACATATTTAATTACTGATCAATTATACAGGATATGCTCCGTTCTTTTTGTCAGCTGCTTTCTCGTCAACTTTTGTTTTCTGAGCCTGACGGTATTTGAAGAAGTCCATAGCTACCTGTGGGAACAGTGCGTATGTTAATACGTCTTCATCCTGTTCCTTGTACTGAGCCATTTCGCTCTCAAGTTTCTCAAGCTCGTTGTCAAGAAGGTCTGCCGGACGGCATGTGATCGGTTTCTCATCGCCGATGCACTTCTTCTGTACTTCCGGATTAAACGGTTTTACAGTTGCGCCGTATTTTCCTAACAGGATATCTTTTGTTTCTTTTGTAACCATTTTGTATCTCTCGCCCATAAGTACGTTGAATACAGCCTGTGTACCAACGATCTGGGAAGACGGAGTAACAAGCGGCGGTTCACCAAGGTCTTTACGTACACGCGGAACTTCCTCGAGAACATCGTAGAATTTGTCTTCTGCGTGCTGTTCTTTTAACTGGGAAGTCAGGTTGGAGAGCATACCGCCCGGTACCTGGTACAGTAAAGTTTTGATGTTAACACCAAGGTTCTTCGGATTGAGCAGTCCGCTGTCAAGAGCTTCGTCACGGATCGGACGGAAGTAGTCAGCGATCTCGGAGAGAAGCTTCTGATCAAATCCTGTGTCGTATGGTGTATCTTTGAATGTCTCAACCATAACCTCTGTTGCAGGCTGGGATGTTCCCAGTGCAAATGGAGACATTGCTGTATCGATGATATCCACACCTGCTTCTACTGCTTTTAAGTAAGTCATGGAAGCTACACCGGAGGTGTAATGTGTATGAAGGTCGATCGGGATCTTAACTGTTTCTTTTAATGCTGTTACAAGCTCTGTAGCTTTGTTTGGAAGGAGAAGACCTGCCATATCTTTGATACAGATGGAATCAGCGCCCATATCTTCGATACGTTTTGCAATGTCTGTCCAGTATTCCAGTGTGTAAGCATCTCCTAATGTATAGGAAAGAGCTACCTGTGCATGAGCCTTCTCTTTGTTTGCAGCGCTTACTGCTGTCTGCAGGTTACGAAGGTCATTGAGGCAGTCAAAAATACGGATGATGTCGATTCCGTTTGCAGCAGATTTCTGTACGAAGTATTCTACAACGTCATCTGCATATGGACGGTATCCAAGGATGTTCTGTCCACGGAAAAGCATCTGAAGTTTTGTGTTTTTGAAGCCGTCACGTAATTTACGAAGTCTTTCCCATGGATCTTCATGAAGGAAACGAAGGGATGCATCGAATGTTGCACCACCCCAACACTCTACTGCGTGATAGCCGACTTTATCAAGTTTATCTACGATCGGAAGCATCTGTTCTGTGGTCATACGTGTTGCGATCTGGGACTGATGAGCATCACGGAGAATGGTTTCCACAATTTTAACAGGTTTTTTCTCTAATTCTGCCATTATTAAATCTCCTTTATAGTTTGTTCGTTACTGATCATTTTGTTCTCAATAACTCAGCCAATATTACTTCAGGGTTCAGACAGTTGTCATACCCTGTGGCTCTATATCGAATAGCTGTTCCACTGCTTATTGCATCCGCAATAAAAGCAGGGAACTCATTTCATTCAATTATACACCGAAAATAGCCATGAATGTTCCGGCTGCTACGGCTGTACCGATAACACCGGCAACGTTCGGGCCCATTGCGTGCATCAGAAGGAAGTTTGTAGGATCTGCCTCTGCACCCACTTTCTGGGATACACGGGCTGCCATAGGTACTGCGGATACACCTGCGGAACCGATCAGCGGGTTGATCTTTCCATGAGTCAGTTTGCAGAGCAGTTTACCAAGCATACATCCGCCGAATGTACCGATTGCGAATGCAACAAGACCTAAAACTACGATCTTCAGAGTATCTGCGTTTAAGAATGCTTCTGCACTTGTGGAAGCACCTACGGATGTACCCAGAAGGATAACTACGATATACATCAGGGCATTGGAAGCTGTTTCTGTCAGCTGTTTTACAACACCGCACTCTCTGAACAGATTACCAAGCATGAGCATACCAACCAGCGGAGCTGTTGTAGGCAGGATCAGGCAGACAACGATTGTGATAACGATCGGGAACAGGATCTTCTCCAGTTTGGAAACAGGGCGAAGCTGGTCCATTTTGATCTTACGTTCTTTCTCTGTTGTGCAGAGTTTCATGATAGGCGGCTGGATGATCGGAACCAGTGACATATAGGAATATGCTGCCACTGCGATCGGTCCCATCAGTGCAGACTGTCCAAGTTTACCTGCAAGGAAAATGGAAGTCGGGCCGTCAGCACCACCAATGATGGAGATAGCTGCCGCTGCTTTTCCGTTGAATCCAAGAAAGATTGCAAGGAAGTAAGCTGCATAGATACCAAGCTGTGCTGCAGCACCCATCAGGAAGCTGATCGGGTTTGCGATCAGCGGACCGAAGTCTGTCATGGCACCTACACCCATAAAGATCAGGGATGGTAAGATACTCCACTCATCAAGGATGTAGAAATAATGAAGAAGTCCACCTACACCATTAGACATATCTTCCGGGTTTGCCATAATGTCCGGATAGATATTTACAAGCAGCATACCGAATGCGATAGGAACAAGCAGAAGCGGCTCGAATCCTTTCTTGATAGCAAGATAAAGGAATACGCAGGCTACTGCGATCATCAGGTAATTGCCCCATGTCAGATTGAAGAATGCTGTCTGGTGAATCAGGTTGGACAATGTTTCTGTTACATAAGACATTTGACTACCTCCCGTCTTAGTTCATTGTTGCTAAAGTATCTCCGTTTTCTACAGAGGCACCTTCTGCAACATCAATGCTTGCGATAGTACCGTCCTGAGGAGCTACTACAGGGATTTCCATTTTCATGGATTCAAGAATAATTACGCTGTCTCCGGCTTTTACTGCCTGTCCAACGCTTGCTGCTACTTTGACAACTTTACCAGGTACGGAAGCAGTTACTTTCACTGCGCCGGCGCCTGCTGCAGGAGCTGC
>UMER01000372.1_pt1 | contig 43458 bp, 27 predicted proteins | sample 1964801 | NCBI WGS metagenome assembly UMER01 (sample SAMEA4836025, study PRJEB28245) | human gut metagenome | biome: gut microbiome; material: fecal sample | place: Denmark | collected 2008 | reverse complement strand
TGCTCTTCCTAACCCGTCAAGCAATTCATGAAGTTTGTCCTCGTCAAAATAGGTTTCCGATAAGCGCACATGTACTTCCGTACGTGGCTTATAGCTGCGTTTGACTTCCTCTTTCATGGCAAGGACGCCCTTGTCCATCAAAGACCTTACCACCCGCAATACCCGAAAATCCTCACATTCTTTTTGAAGTTGCGTCACGGTCGATTCGGAACGCCTCAAAACCCAAGTAACGACCCGTTGTTCCCGTTCCGACAATACGGCATTTCCCGCATATTCACTGTTTACCACCACCTTGCTCTCGCTTTCCAGTTTCATACCGGACGGCAGGGCAGCCTTATACACATCCCCTACGGCACAAAGGTAATAGTCTGCCAACCATCTCCAAAAATCCAACTGCACCGGAAGTAAAACGGGATCCGAATCAAGTATCTCCCACACGGTCTTCACGGCATAACCTTGCGGTTGCCGCCCGTGAACGTCAACCACAATGGCCGTATAAAACTTTTTGGCTCCAAACGGCACGATAACCCTACAGCCCGGCCGTACCGCCGCCTGCTGCTCTTCGGGCAAAGCGTATGTATAAGCCGCCGACAAAGGAAGAGGAAGAATGACATCTACAAACTTCATACGCACGGATTTTAATGCGTTACAAAAATACGACAAAAGAAGCTAACAGACAAAAGGAAAGCCGTCCGCTTCATGCAGACGGCTTCCGTTTATTCCATTTTTTTATCGGACTACATTAAAACAGGTAAGCCAAACGAACTTGCCATGTGTTGTTCTTTACGTCAAACTCTTTTATGACATCGCCCACACCGCCTAATTTTCCGGTCTCACCCATGGCGATATTGTAAGTCACACCTACTTGCAAATGGCTAAGCAGCGTCACACCGGCTCCCACATTCCAACTGAATGTAGAGCGTTCCAAACTTCCGATACTTTCACCGGCATACTTTAAATTACGGCTCCCCAGATACCAATTGTATTGCGGCCCCGTAGCCAAATAAACGCCGACCAGACTGCTAAAGCCAAAATTATACCTTAAATTAATGGGGATCTCCACGTAAGGCATGGATTTGTTAGGCGTACTCCCGTTGACATTCTCCCCGTCTACTTCACCTGAAAAGTCCATCTTCATGTACTTCTGGGAGTAGAGAAGGGAAGCATCGATACCCAAACCGATGACCGGCATGGTCATCTGCACTTTCGGTCCGACGAACCATCCCGTACGATTGGAAGCATCGAACAAGCCTCCGTCACCTTTTATACTTGCCTTACTCAAGTTCACACCGCCTTCAAGTCCCCACTTGAACTGCGCATTGGCAGGTGCCGCCCATAAAAACGCCACCATACACATCAATACTGCACTTAATTTCTTCATAGAAGTTTGCTTTTTATTTCTTATCGAAAAACAAAGATAGCAACTGTTTGCCGTACTTTCAACTTTTTCCGAAAATATATCTCTTTTTTATTATCTACGTTGTCTGCGTACGGTCACTCTGGGCGTGGAGGCTCCTCCCCCTCCGGAACTCCCCCTACGCGTCTTGGAAACCTTAGTCTTTTCTGCCTTTGCCTTTTTCGAGTCGTCCGACGATGCCGAAGCACGACGCGAATTACGTGTAGTTCGGGAAGCTTTCTCCTTTTTCGTTTCTACAGCCTCCTTGGCTGCCGTTGAATCTACAGCCACCGAGTCGTCATGCCCCCAAACATGTTTTTCAAAGTCGGAAAGTTGTTTCTCTATCCGCTTCTGTTCGTTGGCCATGGCACTGTCCGTCTTACAATAGTTAGCCAGCACCTTCCCCTGCATATTGTTCGTCTTATAAATCTTTCCGTCATACAGATTCATGGAGAAATAATCCGCCGCTGTCATGTTCGTCACGTTGTTATAATTGCTTGCCATCATCGTGTGACGGGCCAAATACGTACTGATATCATCATATTTGAGCCAGAACAAAGGATATGGGGTAGCCTCTCCGCCAAAATCATCTCCGCGCATAAGCACTGGGCATAAGGCCGTGACTTTCGTACGGAACGTCGAGGTCCTTTGGTCGAAATAAGAGCTCTCCTTTATATAATAACGGGAAACTTCAGCCGAGGGAATATCGCTGGCATTCACACGGGGACGCCCGTTCTGCTCCTCGTAATATATATGGTAACGCTCTAACAATTCTTTCACGTCCACCTTATCGCGCGAAGTAAAAGACTCGTTACCGTCCAGTTTATATTGGTATGCCGTAATCTTTCCCGTCAGCAATAAATCGAACAGATACGTAAACAGGTTTATCTGGCCTGCGGAAGGCTCCACCGGATAATACAGGGGGGCGTTCTTGTCCAGCGTCAGATCCAACTGACGATACACATCGCGACGCCACACCACGTCCTCAGGCACTTCCACCGCCACGGGGAACTGCAAACTGGCACGGTCTACGGTTTTCTCGGCCTTGTCTGCATCATTGGGTTTCACCCTGCGGCGAGCCGGCTGCGCCTCCGCCTGCACGTACAAGGCAACTCCTAACAAAACAAAAAACAGACGTTTCATCCTTATCTTATTTTTACTCATAGTCTTCATTTCCATCCATTCATTAGTTGACAATCACTTCCATAGAGCCGTCGAGCGTCCGCTCCGCCCCGTCGGGGCCTACGGCTCTTATACGGGAAATATAGAACCGTTTTCCACGTCCCAACGAACGGAACATCGAACGTTGCTGCTCGGTGAAAGACGCGCTGTTCGACACCGCCGGTACGGCATTACCCATATTGTCGAAAAACACCGTCTCGAACCCTTGCACCCGGAACTCTATATTCAAAAGTCCGTCGTCAATAGCTGCGCCGATACCTTTCGTTCCCATCAACACTTGTTTGGACAAACGCCCGCCACGGAAACGGTTGCTACCGCCTTCCGCCGCATACTCTATATAAGCCGACGGGTCGGGCAACTTACGCACACGAAAGGCAAACTGTCCCATCTTCTGCATACGTCCCTCCATATTGGCATTGACCGTAATCACGGCATCTTTGCCCACTTCTGCCGGTCGGGCTATATATTTGCCCGCCCCTGTGGGCTGCAACACTCCCCCGCTCATGGAAGCCACCACCTTATTGGCCGGAACCCCGGGAATAGACACGCTCATAGGGTTCTCATATCCGGCATACAACACATTCATCAAGTCTGCCGACACCGTAGCCGAAGGAGCCACCACGGTGTAAGGCTGAGAGAAGTCCCTGCGCACCATCTGGCCACGCCCGTCCATCATCTCGATATAACCTTTCAGCGTATAATCGCCCGTACTACTGCAAACCGTCTCATACAACCCGCCCGGTGAAGTGATTTGCCGTCCGTTGACATATACCGTCGGACGTTGGGTCGTATCCACGGCAGCCATGATGATCTGGGCACTGAATTTCCCGCCTTGTACCACCGTACGCGAAGCCGGTATCACAAACGCATTCAACTCGTTCACACGCAAGTCTTTCATGTCTATATTGGCCACCAAGGCATGAAGCACCTCTCCTTCGGCATACCGCACATCACTCTGCAATTTGGAAAGCAAAGTGACGGCCGCAGCCACCGGCGTATTCTCAAACATATACTCCTGCCAATTCTTCCCTAAAGTACCGGCCTTGTTCGGAACCTCCGTACTCAGGTTGTCCGCAATGATTTTCTTCTGCGTCTCGTCTGTCAACATGCCGACGATGCTTTCACGAAAACTGTTGATGGCCGCGAACAACCTCTGTCCTTCTCCTCGGCGCGGCGCCAACATCACATGGGAAGCCGCCTCCAGATCCTCCTTGTTCTGCACGTCTTTCACGTCGCCGTCTTCCCCGTCTGCCTGTTTCACAATACTGACCTTCAGGGCTTCCGCATAATTATATAAGGAGTCTGAGATTTTTTTCACATACTGTGCCTTGTCGAACCATTCCTTCACTTTGGCCGGATTGGCCTCCATCTGTCCCTGCAAATCCTTATAAAGGGCTTCGTTGGACGCAGAAGCGTTCGCCGTAGTCCGCAGAAGGCTGTCTTCCACCAATGAAAAACCGTTCAACACGTCGGAAGACACGTTCAGGGCCAACATAGCCATCAGCACCACATACATGAGGTTGATCATCTTCTGACGCGGAGACATTCTATTTTGCTGGGATGCCATTTCGTATTCCTTTCTGATTAATCCGTTTATTCTGTTATCGAACCGCCCGGTGTATGCTTCATGTTCACCGTCAAGGCCTGAATCATACGGTTGTAAATGCCGTTCAATTCTTCTATCTGACGCGCCATCTTACGGGTCTGTTCATTGATTTGGTCTATCGTACCCACCTGCGTACTGATACTCTTCAACTGCATCTCGTATATCGTATTGATACCCGTCAGCGTACGGTTCAGATTATCCATCTCCTTGGCATCACGCGTCATGTGTTCAGCCTGTTCGGACACACGCGCCAAGGTTTCGGTCAACGTCTTCAGCTCTTCCACATAATTTTCAGCCGCCTCCTTCATTTCGGGAGTAGAAGCGTTACGGGCATCTTCAAGCACTTTCGCAAAAAGTTCTGCGTTGGAAGCATTCACCATATCGGCCAAAGCCTTTATATCCAACGCCTGCTGCCCCACGCAGCCCTGCACGCCTTGTGTTCCGCCGCCTGCTGCGCCAGACACGTCCGGATTTACAGTAGCCGCCGCCCCGGAAAGAGGGATGCCTCCATTTCCTCCGACTACGACCGGCCCTCCCACGACTATGGGTTGGGATACCACTCCACCGGACACAACTGGTTGGGCCACTCCACCTTGCGCAGCCTCAGGAAGGTTCCCGGCTTCCTTTTCGCCGACAGCCTCTTCGTCCCAATCCTCTTCATCCGAAGCCAGACTCATCCGGTCTTCATCGCGCTTCAGTTCTGCCGGACGGTCGAAACCGGAGATGAAAAACACCAGAACCTCCGTCCCCATACCGATGAACAACATCGCATTGGCCCCGGGAATATGAGTCAGTTTGAACAAAGCTCCAAGAATAACCACGGCCGCTCCCCAACTGTACGCATAATTCAGGAATGTCTGTCCGGGCACCGACTCAATCCAATCCTGAATACGGATAATTATGTTTTTTCTATTCTTAGCCATATTTTTACCTCTTTAATCTTTTTATTTACGTTTATTGGTTGTCCCCGACACAGAACGTACACAACGGAAACCGATGTACGAACGCGGTTGGTTTTGATATTCGTATGAACGCCATACGGAACGTATCATGGATTCCGGGTCTTTCCACGAACCGCCCCTCACCGACTTCTTCTTCAGGCGATAAGGGTCTTCTTTCGCGGCATTGTATTTCAGTTCCGGATTCATGTCGCTCATGCCGTCCACACCCGATTCGGTGTACACCGTACTCGTCCATTCCGCCACATTTCCCGCCATGTCGAACAAACCGTTGGAATTGGCCGAATAGGAACCACATTTGGACGTTATCAAGCTCCCGTCGTCCGTATAGTCCCCACGGTCGGGTTTGAAGTTGGCATAATAACAGTCTTTCTCGCTTTTCACCCCTTTTGTCTCCCACGGGAACAAGGCTCCTTCGGGACCACGTGCGGCAAATTCCCATTCCACCTCTGTCGGCAAACGGTAAGGCTGTATCTGACTGGCTGCGGCTCCCAAGCCACGTTTCAGGAACTCCGTACGCCAATCGCAGAAAGCATTGGCCTGTTCCCAGGTCACACCGACCACCGGATAATCGTTATAAGCCGGATTGGAGAAGTATTGCAACATGTAGCGTTCGTTTTCCGCATTGGAAAAATCGTTCACCCAACACGTCGTATCCGGATAAATATTCACGATATAAGTATTCAGGAAATCATGCAGTCCCGAAAGCGGGCGGGTGATGGTTTCACGCACGATACGCCCTTCGTCGTCGATGTAAGCTGTGTCCTTGGAAATCATGACCACTTCGTCCGCATCCACGGCATGGTCGGTATTCAGGTTGCGTTCATCCGGATTCAGACGGTGCTTGCGTAAAGCGGCAGCGGTATAATCGAACACCTCATAACGGTAATTCATCTGGCGCGCATCCAACATACGCTCCCCCGTAGCCGGATTCGTCACGTACACACTTTCTATGGCCCTCAACTCGTCTTCGTTCGGGCGTTTCCAGGGTATCGGCTTTTTCCAGTTCAGATAAGGAGTCACAGGATTCCCGAACTTGTCCTCCTCTATCTTGTAGGTCTCGTCGCCTGCGTATGCCGGATCGGCCAGGCGTTCGCGGATAATAGAGTCGCGCACCCAAAAGACAAACTGGCGATATTTGGCATTCGACACTTCATTCGCGTCCATCCAGAAGCCGTCGACCGAAATTTCCCGGGTAGGAATGGTCATTCCCCACAACGAATCGGTTTCTTCCGTACCGATTTTCAATGAACCTTTCTTCACGAAAACCATCCCGTAAGGAGTCGGTTCACTGTAGGCCGTTCCCCCGACACCGGTCACTTCTCCACCCGTGGCGGTGGATGCCGAACGGGGACCCAGACAAGCACTGAACGCCAGACCTGCCATTATGCCCCATATCAACCCACAACACTTCATATTCATTATTATAATATTCTTACGCTTTTATGTTTATTCTTTCCTTTCTTGAACAGATTCAACTCTGTCTTATAGCCGATGATGATCTCATGACTGCCGTTCAATGCCCCGATGCCGGCCGTGTACATTTCGTACGCATAACCGAGATTGATGCCATGAAAGTCTCCGCCGAAGAGGAAACTGACCGAATTCATCGGACTGTACGACACCCCGCCGTACAACTCATGCTTGCTGCCATGATAAGCGATGCGTCCCGTCATATCCGCCCGGAAACCTACGGCATCGGAACGCAGCATGGCGGTCGTATGTATGGTATATAACGGACTTTTAAGCCGTATATTGTACCCGCCCGTCAAATAATAAGAAGGAGAGACCTTAAATTCGTTCACTTTTTCCTCTCCCAACGTGACGGTCGGCGAGGTACAGTGCATCATGGCAAAACCGGCATACCACGACTTACGGGCATACTGGATGCCGAAATTCATATCGAAACCGGCCCCGTTGGCCTCAGCCGTAGGAAAGGCCGGGTCGCCGGACTCTCCCAAATCCAACTCTCCCCCGTCGAACGTCTCACTGAGCATGGACAAATGGATACCTCCGCTCAGTTTGCCTCCCCACAAAGGCTGATGGTAAGCATATTGCAGAAAAAACTTCTGGTGCTTGAACAGACCGATCTGGTCGTTGGTGAACCCCACTCCGGCACCGTGCCTCGCGCTGATGAAAAACAACGGCAGATCCACGTAAGCAAACATCACGGCAGGGGCGTTTTCAAAGCCGGTCATCTGCATGCTGTAAGCTCCTTGAAAGTTCAGCATGGGAGACTGTCCCGTCGCTGCGGGGTTATAAAAGGGCGTCATGGCCCAATAATTGACAAAAGACGGGTCGTACTGAGCCCTGGCCCACCGGGGCAACAAGCTCAATATCAAGATAAACCCTATCAGTTTTCCCTTTGTCTTCACTGTCTCTACAACCGTTGTACTTTAAGAAAACAGAATCTTTTTCTTTTTATTGTCCGGCATCGCACGAAAATCGCGGTTTCAGGTAAAACAATGGAGCGGATGCACACTTACACCCGCTCCAGTAATCATTTCAGGTTTTCCGTATTTCCAAGTCCGACGCACATCAATACTCGTCCTCGTTGAAAAGAAAATCCTCCTTCGTCGGATAGTCCGGCCAAACATCTTCTATCGTCTCATATATTTCGCCTTCATCCTCTATTTCTTGCAGATTCTCGATCACTTCCAAGGGAGCGCCAGAACGCATCGCATAATCAATCAGTTCATCCTTGGTGGCAGGCCATGGCGCATCTTCTAACTTTGAAGCCAATTCCAGTGTCCAATACATAGTCCTTAATATTTATAACAACTTCGTTTTTCTATTTTGTGCGCAAAAATAATAATATTTTCGATACCATCAACGTTTCTTCCACACAATTTCATCTTTCCCCTCAATAAATAGCATTTTACGGGACAACACAAACAGATAATCGGACAAGCGGTTGACATACGCACAAACCTCCGGCAGCACCGGCGCACTTCCGGACAGTTCCAGGATACGCCGCTCCGCCCTGCGGCACACGGTGCGGCAGACATGGCACACGGCCGCCCCCCGGGAGCCGCCGGGAAGCACGAATCCCCGCCATCCGGGAAGCCCGTCTTCCGCCTCATCTATGGCTTGTTCCAGACGCGTCACGTCTTCTTCCTTCACCACCTCCCGGCCAAGCTTTTCCGCACGTGAGGGCTCCGTAGCCAGATAAGCCCCTATCGTGAACAAGTCACATTGGATGCCTGTCAGGAACTCGCGGTCTTCTTCATGCTCCAAATAAGTAATCAATTCGCCGATGTGGGCATTCAGCTCATCCACCGTCCCATACGCTTCCACGCGGACATCCGTCTTGGACACCCGCACGCCTCCGCTCAGGCTGGTCATTCCCCCGTCACCCGTACGGGTATATACTTTACTTTTCTTCATTTTTCCGTATGTTTAAAAATTCACAATATAATCTTGCCGTTGCTTGGAACGGTCATAAAACACAAGACCGTAGTCGTAGAGATCGAAAGTCACCACGGCTTCCGGCAAGCGTTTCACGTCGTTCCACGCCCGCAAAGCCGCTTTTGAAGCCCGTATGCCGAAAAGAAGGCACACCGAACACCTTGTCGACGGACGCGAAACCACAGCCGTCCAATGCCGGGGCGCAATCCCCCTCCCCACGACCATCAGTTCCTTCTGCCGCACGAAACCTCCGTTCTCCCGTACCCTCACCTTCCAAAACAAGTCCTGGCATACCGCGGCCGAACGGCATCCCGCTGCCAAGTAAGCCGTTTCCGCCTCTTTCACGTGCCCATATATCCGGATCAGCGAGGGATGCACGTAATTGGACAGACGAAAAAGAAACTTGCGGCATTTCAACCGGTGCAAGCCCCCGCACAGGCAAACCACGGGATAACGTTTCTTCAGTTCCCGATAGGCGTAATATTCCCCACGCTCATACACCACATACGTCAGGAAGTCGAACGCAAAGGGAGAATGCACACCGTATCCGCGACGATGCCTGAACCTTTTCAACCAAATCCATTGTCTACAGAGCATTCTTGTATCATATATTTGTTCTTGTCCAACAAAGTTAGCACAAAAAAGCACTCCGTATTGATATAAATCAAGAAAAAGCCGTTTTTTCGATATTAAAAGCCGGATATTTTGCCGGAAAGCCGAAACTCCCTACCTTTGTATCGTGTTTTTCATAGTATTAGATTTAAGGTTAACAAAGGTTGGGTCAGAGCGCTGACCCTTTTTTTATGCCCTACGGTGAAGCCTAAAAAAAACAGGACATTACAGTCTCGCATCTCCGCTCTCTCCGCACATCACGCAACCACCTCACCCACAATAAAATACAAACCTACAGAGAACGGCAAAAAAATCTCCTGCAAACGATTTTCCAATCTCCTGCGAACGATTTTTCGTTTGGCGCAGAACAAAAAATCATTTGCCGCAAGGTAAATCCGCCCACTCCTAGAAACATGATTTCATTTGACAAAGCCCTGTTTCCAAAGTCCGGCACGCCCACCCATGGTATGCACTCCGCAGCCCTCCCCGTCCGGGGTATCTTGCAAAAAAAATAAGGCAAACCTCACTGACTTTCAAAAAAAAAACGTTTCTTTATACCTCCAAACAGGAACTTGAACAAACCAGCATAGAAAAAGACATGGAACTACAGACACATACCGACACTGCATACCGACAACTGCTTCCCACCGAAATCCGACAACTGGAACAGCAAGGCTGCACGGCCGAGAACTGGCAACTAATTGAAGTCCATCCGGATATCGACCTTCGCCATCTGGCGTACGTGCATTTTTCCGGCTCCAACCGTATCGGGAATTTCCAAAAGACCGTCACGCTGCCGGGCAGAATCACGTTCCATACGGGTATCCGCCATGCCACGCTGCACTGTACCACCGTGGGCGACGACTGTCTGATAGCCCACGTCCATGGGTATATCGCCCATTACGACATCGCCCCGGGCTGCATCATCCTCCATACGGACACCATTGCCACGACCGGCCCGTCCGCCTTCGGCAACGGCACGGAACTCCATGTCATGAGCGAAAGCGGAGGACGGGACATCCTCATCCACGACCGCCTGTCGGCACAGGAAGCGTACATGCAGGCCATGTACCGCCACGATGCCTTGTTGACGCAAAACCTCCGCCGGTTGGTTTCGGACTACGCCGCACGGCAAACCGGCAACCGCGGCAAGATAAGCGAGGGCACACGGATACTCCGCTGCGGCCTGATCCACAACGTGAAAATCGGGCCTTGCAGCCGTCTGGAAGGTGCCGTCCGGTTGGAAAACGGCACGATATGCAGCCATCCGGACGCCCCTACCTTCGTGGGTGACTTGGTCATCGCCCGTGATTTCATCCTGCAAACCGGTTGCCATGTCACCGACGGCGCGACGCTCACCCGTTGCCATGTAGGACAAGCTTCTTCCATCGGGCACGGATTTTCCGCCACAGACTCCTATTTCGGTTGCAACTGCCAGGCGGAGCAGGGTGAGGCATGCGCCATCCTGGCCGGTCCCTATACGGTGACGCACCACAAGTCCACGCTGTTGATAGGCGGCATGTTCTCGTTCATGAACGCCGGTTCGGGCACCAACCAGAGCAACCACGCCTACAAGCTCGGCCCCCGGCACCACGGCGTGCTGGAACGGGGATGCAAAACCGCTTCGGGCAGCCACATCTCGTGGCCCGCACATATCGGTGCGTTTTCGCTGGTTATGGGACATTGCGCTCCCGGTACCGACAGCAGCGAATGGCCATTCTCTTACCTCGTGGAGCAAGGCTCATCCCATTACGTGATTCCCGGCATTACCCTGAGGAGCGTGGGAACGCTGCGCGACATCGGGAAATGGCCTGCACGCGACGGCCGCCCACCCCAAGTGCCTCAAACGGACCGGGTCTCCTTCGAAGCATTCTCCCCTTATACGATGGGGCGGGTATTCCGGGCACGGATTACCTTGGAAGAACTAAGCGGACGCTTCGACGCGGATACCCAAGAAATCACATGGAACGGCCTGCGGCTCAAAGAGAAATCGATGAAGCAAGGCATAGAATGGTACCGGTTGGCTTTAGACCGTTACTTGGGCGAACAACTGATCCGGCAATTGGAGGCGCATGAGGGCATGCCCTCGGACGAGCTATGCGAAGCCCTGCATCCCCGTGCGGCATGCAGCGACCGCTGGGGAGACATCGGCGGCATGCTGGCACCCACAAGTGAAATCAATGACATTACCAGAATCATCGCCACAGGACAACTCGACCGCATAGAAAAACTAGAAGAACGATTCCGGCTCATACACGACCGGTATGACGACTTCTCCTGGGCTTGGACGTGGAACCTCTTGCACGAAATATACCCCGATGCCTACGGCAAGGACTTTATCCCGTCGCTCTGCCTGCCCGTCATCCGGAAATGGGAAACCGCCGCCACGACACTCAACCGGCAGATTATAGCCGATGCCACAAAGGACATCTCGACAGGTTCTTTTGCCGGTTTCGGTATCGACGGCGGTGAGGAAACCGCCGTGGACGACGCGTTGGCCGTCCGGGGCACCGTACAACAATGCGGTATCATCCAAGAGTTGGAAAAACAACAAACGAAAATCAAAGAAAAGGCCGGATACTGGCTGCATAAATTAACTCTTTAACCCCATACGACTATGAACAGACAGCAAAACCCTTCACCGGAAAACCGTACTTCACGTGTAATGACAGCGTGGCCGGACGCCCTGAAACTGTTCTTTTTCGGCTTCTGGATGTTTTTCGGCATTTATTACGGCGACGTGCTTTACATCGCCCAACAGTACAGTTTCTTCAGCACAGCCCAAGGAACCATGCGCCCGTTATGGGAAACCTCTTACGGTTCGTTGTGGATTATCGGGCGTGCCTTGCTCCAAGCGTTCCATTCGCCTTTTTGGGGCGGTGCCCTCCTCTCGGGCATGCTTACCCTCATCTCTTGGCTGTCCGGTTATGTCTTCAGGTTGCGTGGCCGGTTCGGATACCTGAAATACATCCCGGCATTCGTTTTTATTTATGTGGTCGTCTACCACGGTTTCGACATTTACTATCAGACGGAAACGGGTAAACTGCTCGGCATTCCCTTCTGCATCCTCCTCATTCTGGCCTGCCAAGCCGTCTTCGTTCGTTCTTTCAGCCGGAAAAAACTCTCGGGGTTGTTCACCCCACCGGCTTATAACCGTCCGCTCGACGAATGGAAAGCCATGGGATTCATCCTCATTTTGGGAGCCGGTGCCGTGGGCATGAACGAATGGCAGCGCCCCTACGTGCGCCCTACCGCCAGGATGCAGCGCGAACTGGAACGGCAGGACTGGAAGGGCATGAAAGCCACCGCCTCCCGCTCCGACCTGACCTACGGCACGGTGGCGGCTTACTACGCCATTTCGCGGATGGAAGACGAAAACGACGTGCCCAAGGTACCCATAGACATGTTACCGCCGACAAGCCGCCCCATTTACCTGCATAACCGCGACGGTAACCTCGAAAACGCCCGGAATTACTTCCTGATGGACTACTGCATCGCTTCGGAACAATACCCCATCGCTTACGAACTGGGCAAAGCGGACTTGAATACCAACGGCCCGTCTCCGCTCCTGCTCAAACAGATGGTACGGATTTGTCTGGCCTTGCATAAAAAAGAAGAAGCACGTTCTCACCTGAACGTGCTCCGTACGCTTCCTTTCGAGAAGGATTTCATCGAGACCTACGCCCCAGAGGCACAGGAATAGAAAAAAGGGGGTTCCTCCTCCCTCCGAGCTTATTCCGTCCGCTTGACTGACAAGACCAGTTCGGCGGACTTCAGTCCTTTGGCTTCCGCTTTCAGGCAGATAGTTCCGGCTTGTCCCTTTTCCGCCACGATCGCGGTCATCTGTCCGTTGAACACCGGCATTTGCGGCCGGCCGAACGGTTCAAGGCACACGGGGTTGCCGTTGGCTCCGGCCTTGTAATACCCGGCTCCACGGACAGAAAACTTCACCGTATGCTGTGCGTCGGGACAGAGGTTGCCCTCGCGGTCCACCACGCTGACCGTGACAAAAGCCAAGTCCTCATCCCGCAAATCCGCGTCCAACGTGTCCTTGTCGGCCTTCAATACGATGCGGTAAGGCTTACCTGCCGTACGGACGATCTGCTCCGCACGCTTCCGTCCGTTTTCGTCGTAGGCCACAGCCTTCACCTCGCCCGGCTCGTAGCGCGTGTCCATCCACATCAGCCGGTAACGTTTCTGGCGGGCCAAAGCACGGCGCGCCTCATCGTTTTCCGTCTCGTCGAGCTTGACGGTGGTGTCTTTCGTACGTTTCCCTTGGCTCTTGCCATTGATGAAAAGTTCCACTGTGGGGTAATTGGTGTACACAAATACCGGAGTCACCTCGCCTTCACGCCCCGGCCAGTTCCAGTGCGGAAGGATGTGCAAGGTTTCCGCTGCCTTGTTCCATTGGCTGCGGTAAAGGTAATAACGATCCTTGGGCAGGTAAGCCAAGTCGATGATACCGAACAGCGAAGAATGGCTGGGCCAATCGTCATAATACGGCGTCGGCTCGCCCAAGTAGTCGAAGCCTGTCCACACGAACTCGCCCATATCGTAGGGCAAATCCTCGGACAAGATAAAGTTGTCCTCCGGCAAGTCGCTCCACGGGCAATGTTCCACATCGTAGGAAGACGACTGGTGGTCGTCGTATTTCGCCCCGGCCTTGCGTTCCACAGGGAACTTATACACGCCGCGCGAACTTACCGTAGAAGCCGTTTCCGACCCCAGTACCACTTGCTGCGGCAATGCCTTATAAGCTTTCTGGTAAAGATTGGAACGGTAATTAAAGCCCGGGATGTCCATGATGGCCGCCACGTGGCTCTTGATGGCGGCATCCACACGGTCCATGCCTTGCGTGCAGGGCCGCGTGGGATCTTCGCGGTGCACGATGTCCTGCATCATCCGACAAAGCTTCGCGCCCTGTGCCGAACCTTGGTCGGGCACCTCGTTGCCGATACACCACATCACAACCGACGGGTCGTTGCGGTAATGACGCACCACATTCACCAAATCGCGTTCCACCCACTCGTCGTAGTACTTGTTATAACCGTTGGCCATTTTCTTGGCTTTCCACTCATCGAAAGTCTCCACCATCAACAGCATCCCCATCTCGTTACAGGCTTGCACCAGTTCCGGCGACGGCATGTTGTGCGACGTGCGGTAAGCATTGCTACCCATGTCCTTCAGCATCTTCAGCCGGTAACGGATGGCCTGCATGTTCACAGCCGTGCCCAACGGTCCCAAATCGTGATGATTGCACGTGCCGTGGAAAACCAACCTTTTCCCGTTCAACAGGAAGCCTTTTTCGGGGACGACTTCAATCGTACGGATGCCGAACGTAGTCTGGTAGGTGTCGCTCAAACGTCCCTGATAGTACACCTCCGTGTCCGTCCGGTAGAGGTTCGGATGTTCGCAATCCCACAACAGGGGGCGGTCCACCACGAAATCCTGTTCGAGCACGCCTTCGTCATACGGCGACAAGGCGGTTTCGCGCTCCGCCACTTTTTGTCCTCCGGGGGCACGCAGGACGGTTTTCAGACGGATGTCCTTGCAGTCCGTGCCGTCGGGATATTCCAGTTCCGTACGCACCTTCACTTTCGCAAAATCCTCACGCACCGCCGGCGTGGTGACGGTCGTGCCCCATGTACGTACCCCGACTTTGCCCGACACGACCAGATGCACGTTCCGGTACAACCCGGCCCCCGGATACCAGCGCGAACTTTCGGGTTCATTCTCCAAACGCACCGCCAACACATTGTCTTTCGCGTTCACGGCATCCGTCACGTCGAAATAAAAGGAATTATAGCCGTACGGCCAATTCCCCACCTTCTTTCCGTTGACATAGACTTGCGCGTGGCTCATCGCCCCGTCGAACATCAGCACCACGCGCTTGCCCGTACCGAAACCGGGCACGTCGAAATGCAGCCTGTACCAACCTACGCCTACGAAAGGCAGTCCTCCCGTACGTCCGGACTGGTTCTGGGCTTCTTTCTGTCCGTCCTGCTCGATGGCCATGAACTGCCGGTCGTTGTTCGCATCGAACGGCCCGCTTATCGCCCAATCGTGGGGCACGGATACATGTTCCCACTTTCCGTCGTCCACCTGCACTCCGCCGAACGACTCATTGTCCGCACGGGTGAACCGCCATCCGTCCCGCAACAGCACCGTTTCCCGTTCTCCACCGGCCTGCATCCCCAAACAGAAGAGCAAGCCCCACACATACAATAACAGTTTTTTCATATATCTCAGGTTAATGATGAACAGGTTCGTCAAGCCAGCGAATACACCACGTCCATGACTTTCCGCCCGATTTCCTCCGCCTCGGCCTGCGTGGCTGCCTCGGAATACACACGGATAATCGGCTCTGTATTGCTTTTACGCAAATGCACCCATTTGTCGGGGAAATCAATCTTCACTCCGTCGATGTCGTTCACCTCTTCGTCCTTATACATGTCTTTTACTTTCTCCAGAATGGCATCCACATCCGTCTCCGGCGTCAGGTCGATACGGTTCTTGGCCATGAAGTATGACGGATAGGTGACACGCAGTTCGGACATTTTCTTTCCCGTCCGGGCCAGATAGGTCAGCACGAGGGCAATGCCGACCAATGCGTCGCGCCCGTAATGCGCCTCCGGATAAATCACCCCGCCGTTACCTTCCCCGCCAATCACGGCACGGGTCTCTTTCATCTTGGCCACCACGTTCACCTCGCCGACCGCAGCCGCGCTGTATTCCCCTCCGCGCATACGGGTCACATCGCGCAAGGCACGGGTAGAGCTCAAGTTAGACACCGTGTTCCCGGGCGTGTGCTGTAAAATATAGTCTGCCACTGTCACCAAAGTGTATTCCTCGCCGTACATCGTCCCGTCCTCGCAGAACATGGCCAGACGGTCTACGTCCGGGTCTACCACGAAGGCCAGATCGTGGCCGCCTTTTTGCATCAAAGCCTTGATGTCGCCCAAGTTCTTTTCCAAAGGTTCGGGATTATGGCCGAAGTCCCCCGTCGGCTCCGTAAACAGCCCCGTGACCTGCTCCACTCCTAATTGTTCCAACAACCGGGGCAGGATGATGCCGCCCACGGAATTGACCGTGTCTATGGCCACGCGGAAATGCGCCTTGCGAATCGCCTCCACGTCCACTAATTTCAGGTTCTTGACCAAGTCGATGTGCTTTTGGTCGTACGTCTGGTCTTCCCGATAGTGCCCCAGATGGTCCACGTCGGCATATTCAAACGCCTCTTCCTCGGCCAGACGCAATACTTCGTTTCCCTCCTCTTGATTGAGGAATTCCCCTTTTTCATTCAATAATTTCAAAGCATTCCACATCCGGGGGTTATGCGAGGCCGTGATGATGATGCCGCCGCAGGCTCCTTCCATCGTTACAGCCAGTTCGGTGGTCGGCGTGGAAGCCAGTCCGATGTTGACTACATCGAACCCCATGCCCATCAGTGTGCCGCACACCACATTCTTGACCATCTCGCCGGAAATGCGTGCATCCCGTCCCACTACGATAGTATTGCTCTTCACCGTAGTCGTCCGGCGAATCCATGCGGCGTATGCAGATGTAAACTTCACAATGTCCAACGGATTCAGCGTGTCGCCCACGTGGCCGCCGATAGTTCCGCGTATGCCTGAAATAGATTTAATAAGTGTCATAATAAGAGTCTTTATGTGTATAATTGAGTTTCATAATAATTTTACTTGGGGCAAAGATAGATATAAAAACAATAAACGGCGGACATCACCTAAGAAATTCTTGGTAGAAATTTATTGATGGGAGATTTTATTACTATCTTTGTACTTATCAAACCTAAACGAAATATCATGAAACGTAACATTGCACTCGGTATTGCATTTTGCTCTTCTCTCTTCGTATGGGGACAAGGGGAAAACGCAGCGCAAACCTCTGCCACCCCAGAGGCCTTAAGCCAGAAAGTAGAAAAATTCGGTACGGCCATTCCCCAAGAAAAAGTCTTTCTCCACATCGACAACACCTGCTATTTCGTAGGCGACACGATATGGTATAAAGCCTACGTCACGCGCTCAGACCGGCAGACCCTGACCGACCTCAGTAAAATATTATATGTAGAACTGCTCACACCCGACGGTTATCTGGTAGAACGTCAACAGGTGGAAATGCCGGACGGAACGGGACACGGGGCTTTTACGCTTACCGACTCCCTGTACGCCGGGTATTATGAATTAAGGGCGTACACCCGTTGGATGCTGAACTTCGGGCAGTATGAACACCCGCATTCAAAATGGACGGAACTGATGTTCTACTTTAAATCAATGGCCAAAGAGTTTTTCCGGGATTATGATAAGATTTATTCACGCGTATTCCCGGTATTCGACCAACCGCGAACTCCCGGAGATTACGTCAAAGACATGACGCTCAGGCCGATGCGAAGATACTTCAAATCCGACAAAGGCAAGCCGAAACTCGACCTCCGCTTCTATCCCGAAGGAGGAGACATCGTGGAAGGCACTACCGGAAGAGTAGCGTTCGAAGCCAACACCGAGGAAGGAAAACACATCGATATCGAGCTATCCATACAGGATAAAAACGGGAAGGAAATTGCCCGGACCAAAACCACGAACCGGGGACGCGGCATATTCACTTTACCGGACATACCGGTCGGAGAGAAATATAAAGCCGTATTCCGATACGAAGGATATGATTATACATACGCATTGCCCGAACCGGAAAAGGAGGGCTGTGCCATGGCTGTCGTACAAAAAGGGGAGGTCGTCAACGCCTCTATCCAATCCTCCGGCCTTCCGGACCCGAAACCGGCTCTCGGCCTGCAGATCATGCACAACGGCGTATCGAAAGCCTATTATGACATCAAGCTCGACGGCGGCGGCAAAGCAACCGTCGAAATTCCGTCCGACCAGCTTCCTACGGGAGTAAACCAGTTTACGCTGTTCGACGGGAAAGGACGTGTGTACGCCGACCGCCTGATATTCGTCAACCACCACGAATATGACACACCGCAATTAACCGTCGACGGGGTAAAAGCACAATACGAACCTTTCGAGCCCATCTCCCTGCAACTCCAACTGACGAACCCGACCACCGGCACGCCCAATGTGTCATTGGCGATACGGGACCATGCCACGGACGAACTGACATATGACAACGGCAACATCCTTACGGAAATGCTGTTGGGAAGCGAACTGAAAGGTTTCGTCGAGAATCCGGGTTACTACTTCGAAGCGGACGACAGTATCCGCCGCCAGGCACTTGATCTCCTCATGATGGTACAGGGATGGCGGCGTTATTCGTGGAAAACCATGTCGGGCGTCGAGCCTACGACCATCCAGCACATGCCGGAACAACTGCAAACCATTTCCGGTTGCGTGAACAGAATAGAAGACTTCCGGTTGGCCTACGGAACGTATGTCAAAGAAGAAAACTGGTTACCCGGAACAGGAACCATGCGCGCTCCGGACACTTCCGTAGAACGGGACGCTACCATAGAAGACATCATGGAAGCCGCAGACCACCCGAACCAAGAAAACAATGGACTTGAATCCGGCAACACCACAGACAATAACCCACTGACCCAAATGCTTCGGGACAACCAACGTGATCCGTTCACCACGGGTTCCATCATGAGCAACCTGAAAGAAGAAGTCAATGTATGGCCCACATTCATACAAGGCAACCAGACCATGGACCTCATGCAAACGACGGAGAATGGAATGTTTTATATGAAGACGCCTTTACTTTATGACAAATACATCCTGTTCCTTCCGGCTGCGGACAAAGATAAAGGAGAAGACTACATCAAGGACAAAATGAAGAAAGACTTCACCAACGAGGAGGCTTATCCGGACTATTTTGTCAAATTAAACCGGTTCAATCCCTTATTCCCCAAACCGTACAGCTATTACCAAGATGCGCCGCGCTATGACGCAGACGAACGGTTCGACAGCCAAGGCGGCCAAACATCTTTCACAGACCGCCAGCTTGCCACGATAACCGTACGCACCAAACGGGGAGGACTGCGCAAGCTCGACCTTAGCAAACCGGCCTTGGTAGTCGACGCTTACGAGGCATTCAACCTCACGGCCGACTATGGCATGAGCACCGGCACGCACAACTGGGTCACCTTTCCGCAGCAAGTCGCCCTGACCTATATCGGAGATATGGGCATGGACAGGGACTATTTCCTACAAGTCCGGTATGACGGCAAACCGATAAACCTGAAGAGTACCCGCAAAAACGTTGCTCCGCCACGCATGGCCAACGGCACGCAAATTGAGATTCCTCCCGTCATCACGGCCGGAGAAGGCAAAATGGAAGCTTACAGACACCTCCGAAACTTGGACAAGCTTTATATTTACACGGATTACGCTCCCCGCGAACAAGGCAGCGCGAGGTACAAAGGCGACAACCAACCGGATGTCATCATCGACTACCGTCTATTTCCCAACGACGGCTACCAGCCGACATACCGTGACCGACGTTACGTGTTGGACGGATACGCCGTATGCGAAGACTTCTACAGTCCCGACTACAGCCAAAAGCCCCTGCCGGATACGAAAGACTACCGTCGTACCTTATATTGGGTCCCGAACGTGAAATTCGATGCCGAAGGAAAGGCCACCGTCAATTTGTATAACAACAGCAAACCCACGGTACTCAGCATCCAAGCCGAAGGCATTACGACCACGGGCACCCCCATCGTATGGAACAGCAAAAATTAAAACCAGAACTTACCCCCAATCCCTAAAAGCCATGAGGAATTACACTTTTCTTAGCATGTTCAGGAAATACGTGAACTCCAGCCTGATTCTGATTATCGTCACGATTGTAGCCATGATAGTGGCCAATTCCGGTTGGGGAGACGCCTACCGTTCCTTGTGGGAGAAGCCGGTCAGTTTCTCTATCGGTAACTTCAATCTGTTCAGCCACGGTAAAGAAAGCCTCAGCCTGATGGACTTTATCAACGATTTCCTCATGGCTTTGTTTTTCTTTTCCGTGGGACTGGAAATCAAAAGGGAAATCCTGGTGGGAGAACTGTCTACACTGAAGAAAGCCTTGCTCCCCATCATCGGAGCCTGCGGCGGCATGGCCATCCCCGTACTGATTTTTTTTCTCACCTGCCCTGACGATGCCCTTATGCTACGGGGGACGGCCATCCCCATGGCTACCGACATCGCGTTCTCATTGGGGGTACTCTCCATGTTCGGCAAACGAGTCCCCATCGGCCTGAAGATATTCTTGGCGACGTTGGCCGTGGCCGACGATTTGGGCGGCATTCTGGTCATTGCCGTTTTCTATTCATCCGAACTACATTTGCAATACCTGGCTTATGCCGGTATCCTACTTGTGATTTTAGCCATCGGCAACCGACGCCACGTCATATCCAAGATGTTCTACATCGTCATCGGAACATTTGTCTGGTACTCCCTGCTGAACTCCGGCATTCACGCCACCATAGCCGGAGTGGTCGTAGCATTTTTCGTTCCGGCACGCCCCGGAGTCTCCGCCCTTCACTTTGTCAAACATCTGCGAAACAAAATCAACCGTTTCCCCATAGACCAGGCAACCACCAACCACAAGGGGACTACTATCCTGTCCAATGAGCAAATCATGTTGCTCAAAAACATAGAACATGCCTCGGACCGTACGATCAGCCCCTTACAGGATTTGGAAGACGCTTTACAGAACCCCATCAACTATTTCGTGATTCCGGTCTTCGCTTTCGCCAATGCAGGAGTGAACTTGGAAGGCATCAGTATGGACAGTCTGCTCAACGGCGTAGGCCTGGCAGTCTTTTTAGGATTGGCCGTCGGGAAGTTCGTAGGCGTATTCTCGTTCTCCTGGCTGGCAGTCAAGTTGGGATTCGTCCAACTGCCCCAAGGCTGCAACTGGAAAAACTTTTTCAGCGTCTGCATGCTGACGGGCATCGGTTTCACCGTTTCCATGTTCATTGCCGACCTCTCCTATTATAATATAGGTATAGAGGGCAGCACGCTCCTCAATGATGCGAAACTGGGTATCCTTTGCGGTTCCATCGTAGCCGGTGTTTCAGGATGGATACTGCTGGCAGCCCATCTTCCCCGGCAAGACCTTGGAGAGCACAATGAAGACCTGCCTTAAACAGAACCCTTATTTTTCCGCGTAAAAACTGCCTTTTTTCTTTTTTTATCCCCGATATACAAAAAAAGAAGGCAGTTTTTACGTCTTTTACCGTCCCGCTGCGTCATTATTACAGATTGCAGTCTAAAAAACATGAATGAAATATGAAACAAACCCTAAACAGTCATCCGGAAGAGGAACCGAATCGGGAGATAGCCGCATTGATGGAGAGCGAAAGACCTCACTTGCTACGATACGCCTGTTACCGGCTGGGGAACGCGGACGATGCCGAAGATGCCGTACAAGACATTTTCCTGCAACTGCATACTAAAAGACAAGATGCAGAAGGGCAGCCCTTGGCAGACTTGCGCAGCTATCTCTATCGAAGCCTTTCCAATTTCTGTACCGACCGGCTACGCCGACGGCAGGTACGAGAATTCGTACCGATAGAACAAGTGTCGCACATCTGTGAAGAACAAATGGAAAACTTCGAACGAGAGTTCCGGCTTATCTCGACCCTGTTGGCAGGAATCCCCGAAGAACAAGCCGAAGTCATCCGGCTCCGCATCCACGGCAACAACAGTTTCTCAGACATTGCCGCCATTCTGGACATTCCGGTCACGACCGCCAAATCCCGGTTCCAGTACGGAATCGAAAAAATCAGAAAAGGAATCAAATCCTAAAGTACAAAACCCTAAAAAAACAGAACATCATGAAATGTGAAGATTTTAAGAAATATATGGCCGACTTATGCGACAAGCAAACCGACCCGGCCATTACAGAAGCTTGCAGACAACACATGAAAGAATGTGCCGCATGCCGTGCTTATTACGAAGACTTCATGCACACGGTAAACTTACTTACACCCAAATACGCCCCCTCGTTCGGGAAAACCCAACCGGCCGTCAGCATCTCTCCTCTTCAGACGACGGCTAAACCGAAGAAACACCCGTCACACAAATGGATACAAATAGCGGCAGCCGTGGCCATCTTCATGGCAGGATTAGGCACAGGACTCAGCAACTTCTTCTCAACCCAAGCAGAGGCTGTTCCTTCCATCCCCCTCATTTTCGACCAGTCTATCAAGAGTTCACGTAGTGCGGCCAGCTTCTCCATGTCGGTTTACGCCCGTACTACGCCTAACGAAAATTTCGCCTACATCAATCCGAAATCCGGCTTCATGAGAATCAGCCTGGAATCCTTGCGCCAAAACCAAAAGACATTCTGGCGGTTGGAAAAAGAAGGAGGACGCACCATCGTTTCCGACGACGGGAAACAATACATGTGGACCACAGGCGGCCTTGCCGTATGTGGTGACGAGACGTGCAATTTCGCAGAAGGGTTTTCTTCCTTGCTTCGTCCGGAAACACTCTTGGAGCAACAAAAAGCGGCACTATCCGGCAACCCACAAGCACACGCGGAAATGACGGAGACCGATTCCACCATCACCATCGTGACCCACACCGATGTGTATGGCAACGCCGTCAGTGCGTCCTTGCTTGAGAAAGAAGAAAAAAGCTACCGGTGCACAACTGAAAACGTCTTCTCCAAACGGGACGGTCTGCTGCAACAGGTGCAGATTTGGTGGGAACGTGACGGCCAAAAAACATTGGTGTTGAAAAGCGAACATATTGTCTACAACTTGCCACTCGTCCCCAGCGTGCTCGTGCAACGCCCCGACACCACACAAGTGACCTGGCTGTCGGCCAATACCCCGTCCGTCAAAGACCCGGCACACCTGAGAAAACTAACGAACGAAACCGCACAGGAAGCCGCACAAAGAATCCTGAAGGCCCTCACCGACGGCAAGCCCCAAATGGCCGGCGAAGCACTCTACTATTACACGGCCCAACTTCCTACACTCACCGAAAACATGAAAGGCTGCAAGGTTTCAGCAGTCAGCCAAGCCAAAGAAAAGAAAGACTATAAAGGCGTCATCGTGTTCTACAAACTGACGACTCCGGACGGAAAGACTGAAAACCGCCATATCGCTTTGCGTCGCGACAACCCGCAGGGAATATGGATGGTAGACGGTGGACTATAAACAGAAAGGAGAGGAACCGGCCACGGTATCCTCTCCTTTTATGAAATACAGTCCATCGTCATTGACGGCCCTGCCGGGGTCAGCAGACCTCAGAACCGGGCTTCACCTCGCGGTCTACGGTAATGACACTCAGCGACTCGTCATAGTTCAACGCCGAGAGTATCATACCTTGACTTTCGATGCCTTTCAATTTGCGGGGAGCAAGATTGGCAATGAAGCAAACCTGCTTGCCCACCAGTTCCTCGGGCTTGTAGAATTTGGAGATACCACTCACAATCGTGCGGTTTTCCAACCCGTCGGCAATCTTGAAGCACAACAGTTTATCCGCTTTGGGCACTTTGGTGCATTCCAACACCGTCCCCACACGGATGTCCAGCTTCTGGAAGTCCTCGAATGCGATATTCTCGCGGATGGGCTTAGCCTTATAGTTGGCTTCCTCATTGGCTTTTTTCGTGTCCAGCAACTTCTGTACCTGCGCTTCGATTACGTCGTCTTCTATCTTCTCGAACAACAGTTCCGGCTTGGCCAACCGGTGGCCGGCCTGCAAGAGATCCGTCCGTCCCAACCGGTTCCACTCGAAACTTTCCATATTCAACATCTTGCGGAGCTTCTCGCTGCTGAAAGGCAGGAACGGCTCGAAAGCGATGGCCAGATTGGCCGTGAGCTGCAAAGAGATGTAGATGATGGTCTTCACCCGCTCAGGATCGGTCTTCACCACTTTCCAAGGCTCGCTGTCAGCGATATATTTGTTACCGATGCGTGCCAAGTTCATCGCCTCCTTCTGCGCGTCGCGGAATTTGAACGCGTCGAGCAATTCTTCCACCTTCGCTTTCACGTCCTTGAACTCATCCAGCGTCTGGCGGTCATACTCCGTCAGCTCGCCGCAAGCGGGCACCACACCGTCGTAATACTTCTGCGTAAGTTGCAAGGCACGGTTCACGAAATTGCCGTACACGGCCACCAGTTCGTTGTTGTTACGCGCCTGGAAGTCCTTCCACGTAAAATCGTTGTCTTTCGTTTCCGGAGCATTGGCCGTCAGCACATAGCGCAATACGTCCTGCTTGCCCGGAAAATCGCGCAAGTACTCATGCAACCACACCGCCCAATTACGCGACGTGGAAATCTTGTCGCCCTCCAGGTTCAGGAACTCGTTGCTCGGCACGTTGTCCGGCAGGATATAGCTTCCCTCGGCCTTCAGCATGGCCGGGAACACGATGCAATGGAATACGATATTGTCCTTCCCGATGAAGTGCACCAGACGGGTTTCGGGATCTTTCCACCACGTCTCCCACGAATCGGACAGCAACTCCTTCGTATTGCTGATATAACCGATGGGCGCATCGAACCACACATAAAGCACCTTGCCCTCGGCACCTTCCACCGGCACGGGAATGCCCCAGTCCAAGTCACGGCTCACGGCACGGGGCTGCAAACCCATGTCGAGCCAACTCTTGCACTGCCCGTACACGTTGTTACGCCATTCCTTGTGATCTTCCAGAATCCACTGGCGCAACCATGCCTCGTGCTTGTCCAACGGCAGATACCAATGCTTCGTCTCGCGCATCACCGGTTTCGAGCCGCTGATGGCACTCTTGGGGTTGATCAGGTCGGTGGGAGACAGCGACGTACCGCACTTCTCGCATTGGTCGCCGTATGCCCCCTCTGCATGACAATGGGGGCATTCGCCCGTAATGTAACGGTCGGCCAAGAAAGTATGTGCCTCCTCGTCGTAATACTGCATAGAGGTTTTCTCCACGAACTCGCCCTTGTCGTACAAGGTACGGAAAAACTCCGAAGCCGTCTCACAATGCACTTTGGACGTCGTGCGCCCGTACACATCGAACGAAATGCCGAATTCCTCGAAAGAGTCCTTGATGATTTTATGATAACGGTCTACCACGTCCTGCGGCGTGATGCCCTCCTTCTTGGCCCGGATGGTGATGGGCACGCCATGCTCGTCGGAACCGCCGATGAAAAGCACGTCTTCCTTCTTCAGACGGAGGTAACGCACGTAAATGTCTGCCGGAACATACACCCCTGCCAGATGGCCGATGTGCACCGGACCGTTGGCGTATGGCAAAGCCGACGTGACGGTTGTTCTCTTGAATTTCTTTTCCATTTTTTATATTTTAAGCAATTATATCCTACACTATCGGGTATTAGATAAACCACTCACGCTCGGCAAAAGCAAGCAAGCTTGCCTCTGCTCTCGCTTAATCGTGGTTTTCATGGCACAAAGTTACGGAATTATTCCTAAATCTCAGGCCAAACCGCCCCGACAAATACACATGCCGGACACTTGATACCAACGGAAGCCACCTTGCCCTCCTGTTGCACGGAAAAGGCCGACAAGTGACAAAATGTAAGCCATGTGTCTTTTTCATTGAAAAAGAAAATGAGATTTTGTGTGCCAATAAGTTGACTTTTACGACTGACTGAATACATTTATTCACAATTCTCTGCTATTTTTCACTTGTTTTAAGCCAAACAGCGATTCAATCTCAGCCGAACGAAAAACCGTTCGGCTGAAAAAACACTTTTTTTGTCCGCACGTCGCAGCGAAGAGGTCTGCCCAAAGGACGAACAAACGCTTGAAAACGGGACGCACACGTGCCGCCACAGCCTCTTTCCACTCTATTTGATGACGCTTCGCTGTCAAAAGCGGCATGCCAAACTGACGCGCAAACGCCGCCCCATGCTTGCGCGCCCTTTACTTTTCTACGGATGTCCTGCCCTCCGACAGGACAAAAAGAAACGGAAAATACCCGGTGGCTGACAAGCAGTTTTTCCACTGACGCACAAGAATCGCGTATTTTCAGAAGCCCCCGCCCCCGAGGCCGTACGAAGGATTCTCGCAAGGCGTAAATTAACAAAATGACAGAAGGAGTTTTATTTCATGCTTTGAATTAGCAAATTGTAAACCTTGTCACCTTTAACGGGGCTGTTGCATTTTCATATCCCTGCCTTTATCAGTTTTATTTCCCCATCCTTATTTTCCACAAAAGCCCAAAGCCGTCCTTTATCGACAGTCATACAATGTATATTGACAATATCCGCCGGAAGACAATATCTATGCACGCATTCCCCGTCAAAATCAAATTTCAAGATTTCATTGTACCGCTCTTCCGGCCCGGCTAACACGGCGTAAAAACAATCATCTGCCACATGCAGGGCATTAAATCCGACTACTGTCTCCGGACATACGACGACACAAACCGGGACTGCCCCTTGGGCAATGGAATATTTCGGAGCGTGGAAGCCTTTCACCAACTTATGGCTTATTTTTTCTCCGCTCAAAGACAATATCTCAAAGGCCGCCCCTATCCCGGTGGTTATGACAATATGTTTTTCATCCGAAGAAACACCAAAAGACGCCAAATTACCCCAAAGCGACCTGTTGTTCTCTTCTTTTTCGTCCAAAACCGGGAAATCCGAATATGTGGCAAGCACCTTTGATTGATTAAAGATTTGAATCCTATTCTCAGGATGGTTGCCAAATCCAAGGAAACGGTTGTCTGATAAAGCCAAGACTTGATAGAAGCGATGCTCCACGGGGCGTTCGCTTTCCACTTCTTCCATTCTTACCACATCTTGAACAGGATTGCCTCCACCCAATGCCTCTTTTACGGAAAAGCAAACAGTATATTGCGTATTGTAATCGTACACGCAACAAGCCTCCTTATCCTTAGACAAGGACAATCCTTGCGGCAAGATAAATTCTCCGCGCGCCCGTCCCCATTCACCAAAACTTTTAACTACATACCCTTTCGTATGAATAAAATGGCAAAGTTTGTCACTTCTATTATCATCAAAAACGAAAATCAACGAATCATCTATAGTAAAAAGAGAAGTCGGGTTAGAAAAAAAGGTATTCATGCGCACCGAATCTATTTCCAACGTATCCGACACTATAGAGCTGAAAGGCAGAGCACGAAACTCTACCTTTTTACCGTCTTCTTTTTTACATGCAAACAACCACAATGTTGCAAGCACAACAAAAACCACTTTTTTCATTTCTCCTCATTCATACTACATGAATGTGCCCCTGAAAGCGTACTATACGACTTATCACTTTCAGGGATTCCGGCCACATCCTCATACACAAACTCTATTCGCTTTGCCTTGCCGAAACGACCGCTCACGACTTCTCTCTGCCCGACGAAACGATAACCGTCTTGCGACAAGTCTTCGGCCTTGACGGTAAAACTTTCCCCTTTCTTCCCGTATAAATAATGAGTGGGATAAGCCACATAGCCTTTTGTGGTTACATAATCTATGCGCACAGCCCTCTCTTCCTTGCCACGGTTCAAACGGGCATCGCCACGGGCAATGCCCAACGCACGCGCCCCCTCATACAACGCTTCCACGTCGTAGTCTTTCAACAATCCGTCCTTTCCGGGAGCCAGGTTGACCACCAAGGTATTGCCCTGTTCCACCATGTGTTCGTATGCCGCCTTGATTTTATCGGCCGACATGACACTCTCCGCATTATTCTTTTCAGACCAAAACCAACTGTTGTTCATACAGACCGTGGCTTCGAAAGGCAAATAATAGTCCTGTCCCTCACGACGGTAGACTTTCGGGTCGGCATCCGCACCGCGCCGAGTAAACATCGGGTCGTGCAAACGAAAGTCGGAAGGGAAATAATAGATTTCTTCTCCGCCTTGGTATTGGTCCGGGGTACGTCCGCAACGAATACAAGTGTTGACTGCCATCTGGCAGGAAGGCTGCAAACGCTTCACCGTGTCATACATCCGTGCAAACTCCCATGCACCGTTGCTCTTCACCCATGCACCGTCTATCCAGAACTCCGAAATCTCGCCGTAACGCCCGTCCATCAACTCGGTGATTTGCGCCAAAGCGAAATCATTGTATTCTTGCGCCAACTGCACGCGGTCCAGTCCCATGGATGCCTGTGTATGGTTGGCATCCCAGTTTCTGTCCCATGCCGAATAATACAATCCTAACTTGATGCCGTACTTGCGGCAAGCGTCCGCCACTTCCTTCACGATGTCCCGGCAGTCGCCCTTACGTCCCGTGTGGTTGATGTTGTACGTGCCGATTTCCGTATTCCACAACGCAAAACCGTCATGATGTTTCGTGACCAGTACGATGAAATTCATACCGCCTTCGTAGGCCGCCTTGACCCAAGCCTCGGGATTGAGCGTGGACAAGTCCGGATGATAGGCCGAAGCCGGGGATGAGCCGTCGGTCCATTCCTGCCCCAAGAAGGTATTCATCCCGTAATGGATAAACATGCCGTACTTCAAATGAGCCTTGCGACGTTGGTACACATTGGCCTCACGGGAAGGCTGCTGACGAATCCAACCGGGAGCATCCTTCCTCCACGCCGCCGGTTCGGGCGTAGCCACAGCTTGCGGGTCGTCATAGATACCGATTTCGTCCACATTGATGCCCTCCGGACTACACTCCAGGAAAGAGACCTGCACATAGCGTGCCGTCACGTTGTTGCCCGTCAACACAGTCCGTGCATCTCCCGGCCTGCGGTGTTGCCAACGTTTCCAATCAATTCCGTCACGGGACACAGAAACCACGATCTCCTCTATGCGCCCCTTGTAGCCTTCAGTCTCATAGACATCAATACAGTTGAAAGTCCTCTCCCCTTTCAAATCCAAGGTAAGCCATACCGTTCCCGACAGTCCGGCTGATGCCCAACGCGTACCGAAATCACCGTCCGCCACATGTCCTGGCTCATATCCGGCACCATAACAAGACCCCGAAGACACTTCCGCCCCCAAAGCCATATTCCATTTTTGTCCGTCCGTCTTCGACAAAGCTCCGGAAACTTCCGCCGGAACAGCCCCCATCATCCCTACACATAACCAACTCCACAAACAGTGAGTCCATGTTTTCATACTTGCCATTCTATTCTTTAATTATAGGTTAAACAAACCAGAGCAAAGATACAAAAAGAATCCATTGGAGAATTCCCCAAAAAAGGGATTGTTTTGCCTGTTTCGGAGATTTATAAACTTGGCACTCCTCTGAAGTTCCATACAAAACTACGTGTTTTTGAACACAATTACAAAAAATATTCCTAACTTTGCAACCGCATCGGTTCATCTCCCTCATCGCATACGGGGGAATGATTAAAAGGGAATCAGGTGAGAATCCTGAACAGTCCCGTTGCTGTATGTCTCATAAAAAAGCGTAGTAAACACATACTCTATGCCACTGAAAGGCCGCGTGCCGATTGGGAAGGCGTTTACTGCGGAGACGAGTCAGAAGACCTGCCATGCAATATAGTTCAATAGCTTTCGAGGACGAGCTATGAATCCGAAAATCCCGGGCGGCCATCGGTCGTAGTACGGGGTTGTCTATTCATATTTACGGGTTTTCTTAGAAGCTGTTTTGATGGAGTTTTCACTGTCAAATAGATAGTTCATGGGAGAAATCAAACGCAGGCATGCCTTATGCCTGATGGGAGTCTTTTGCCTGCCCTTACCTGCCGTATCCGCACACCGGACGGACAGCATACACAACTTGGGCGAGGTAGTGGTCAAAGCCAAGACCTACAAAGAGGTCATCCCCGCACAGACCCTGAAAGGGGAAGAACTGCGGAAGCTGAACAGCTTTTCCGTGGCTGATGCCATCCGTTATTTTTCGGGACTGCAAATCAAAGACTACGGCGGTGTGGCCGGACTGAAGACGGTCAACATCCGCAGCATGGGTACGAACCACACGGGCGTATATTACAACGGCATACAGTTGGGCAACGCACAGAACGGGCAGGTGGACTTGGGCAAGTTCTCGTTGGACAACATCGAGGAAATCTCGCTCTACAACGGACAGAAAAGCGACATCTTCCAATCGGCGCGAGAGTTCGGCTCGTCGGGTAGCATTTATCTCACCACCCGCCGCCCCCGGTTCGAAGGGGAGAAGGATGCCAACCTGGCGGCCAAAGTGAAGTTCGGTTCCTACGGATTGCTCAACCCGGCTTTGCTTTACGAGCACAAAATCAGTGACAATATCAGCGCGGCTGTCAGTGCGGAGTGGATCACGTCACAAGGCGACTACAAGTTCCGCTACCGGCGCGTGGACGTAAGCGGGGCACTGAAGTACGACACCACCGCCGTGCGCCACAACAGCGACATCGACGCCCTGCGCATCGACGCGGGACTCTACGGCCTCTTCGAGAAGGGGAAATGGAACGTCTTCGCCTACCATTACACCTCGGAAAGGGGGATTCCGGGGGCCATCGTGAACAACGTGTGGAAGCGTTCGGAACGGTTGTGGGACCGCAACTCTTTCCTCCAAGGAAGTCTCGAATGGCATGTATGGCGCGGGCTGAGCATGAAGTTCAACACGAAATACGCCTCCGACTACACCCACTACATGAATAACAACACGGACATCAAGCTGACAGACAACATCTACAAGCAGCGGGAGTGTTACTTCTCGTGGGCTAACAAATACGCCATCACGGCGGACTGGGACGTGTCCGTGGCTTACGACTTCCAGTGGAACGGCTATGAGGGATTCGACCTGAACAAGGACCACGACAAGGAGCACCCGATGAACACGGCCACGCGCGGCACACACTATATCTCGGCCGCCACGGCCTTCACCGTGGCCGACCGGCTGAAGGTGCAGGCCAGTGTGTTGGAGACGTTCGTGAACGAGGAGAAACGCCAACGGGACAAGGCACCAAACAAAAGCAAGGTGACCCCGGGGCTGTTCCTCTCTTACCAACCGTGGAGGAAACACGACATAGTGGTGAGGGCCTTCTACAAGACGGCCTACCGCATGCCGACATTCAACGACCTCTACTACACGGACATGGGTAACCCGGCTTTGCTGCCGGAGACCACCACGCAATATAACGTGGGAGCCGTGTACGACCGCACGCGCACCGAAGGCATCTTCCGCAACCTACACCTCAATGCGGACGTATACTACAACGACGTGAGGAACAAAATCGTATCGTGGCCGCAGGGACCTCAGTTCCGCTGGACGACCATCAACCTGGGGCGGGTGGACATCCGGGGCGTGGACGCCGGAGCGGCCTGCACGTTGGCCTTTCCCCACGAATGGACGCTGACGGGCAAGTTGCAATACACTTATCAGGAGGCCATCGACGTGACGAACCCGTCGGACACGTACTACCGCGACCAGATTCCCTACATTCCCTGGCACAGCGGATCGGCCATCATAGCCCTCTCGTGGGGCACATGGTCTCTGGGCTATAGCTTCATCTACGTGGGCGAACGCTACAACCAACAGGAGAACATCATCTACAACCATACGCAACCGTGGTACACCAGCGACATGACACTCATGAAGGAAATACGGTGGGGCAAGGCACGCCTGCGCTTCACGGCCGAGGTCAACAATCTGTTCGACCAGGACTACGATGTCATACTGAACTACCCGATGCCCATGCGTAACTATAAATTCGGCCTTGCCGTGGAACTCTGATATGAAAACCGTCCGAAAGATACTATTCCTTCCGCTCCTGTGTCTGGCGGTCTTGTTCGCCTGCCGGGAAATAGAACTGGTCGTGCCTACGGAGTACGAGCTGCTACCGGGCGTGCCCATAGACCCGGACGCACGACCGGCCGGCATGTACCTGCTCAACGAGGCTAACATGGGCAGCAACAAGTCGTCCATCGACTACGTGGACTTCCGCAACGCATACTACGTGCGCAACATCTACGCCGAACGCAACCCGGAGGTAGTCAAGGAACTGGGCGACGTGGGCAACGACATCCAGATATACGGCAACAAGCTGTATGCCGTCATCAACTGCTCGCACAAGGTGGAGGTAATGGACGTGCGCACCTGCAAGCGTATCGGGCAGGTGGACATTCCCAACTGCCGCTACATCCGCTTTGCCAAAGGGAAAGCCTACGTCTCGGCCTACGTGGGTCCCGTGGCCATCGACCCAAACGCCCAGTTGGGAGCCGTATATGAAGTGGACACGGCTTCGCTTGCCGTCACGCGCAAGGTAACGGTGGGTTACCAACCGGACGAACTGGAGGTGCTCGGGGAGTACCTTTACGTGGCCAACTCGGGAGGTTACCGCGCACCGGATTACGACAGCACCGTGTCGGTGGTGGAAATCTACGGCATGAAGCAAATCCAGAAGATTCCGGTAGGCATCAACCTGCACCGCATCCGCAAGGACCGCTACGGCAAGCTTTGGGTGACTTCGCGCGGCGACTACAACACCATCCCCTCGCGCCTCTACGTGCTCGACCGCAAGGACAAGAACTCCAAGGAGATGGTGGTGAAGGACACGTTGGACATCCCTTGCTCGGAGATGTATATACAGGGCGATTCGCTCTACTTCTACAGCGTGGAGTGGAACAAACAGACGGAACGCAACACCGTCACCTACGGCATCATCGACGTGCGGACGGGCCAACTCGTCACCGACCATTTCATCACGGACGGGACGGAACAGGACATCGTCATCCCATACGGCATCTGCGTGCACCCCACGACGGGGGACATCTACGTGACGGATGCCAAGAATTACGTATCGAGCGGAGTACTTCACTGCTACGACCGCCACGGGAAGAAGAAATGGAGCGTACGTACGGGGGACATCCCCGCACACATGGCATTCTACGACCCGCAATAAAAACGGAATTGGAACATGAGACCCATATATAATAAGGTAATAGGAACGTGCGCGTCCGTCCTGATGGTATCCTGCCAACAGGACATCCCGATGGTCAGCCTCGGGGTGGACAGCCAATACCGCATCGAACGGATGCGGAAACTCATCCTGCGGCCCGAATTCACTGGGGAGGCCTACCGTTGGACCTTGAAAGACAGCGAAGGAGCCGATTCCACCGTCTCCACCGAAAGGGAATTCATCTTCGTGGCCGAAAAGCCGGGGACGTACGCCCTGCGCTTAGACATCATCGACGCGCAAAATCCTGTGATGCAGGAGGTGGAAATCAACGTGGAGGAGGAAAGCGTGGCTTACAGCCGGTATATCACGGAGGTGTATGAATACTGTCCGGCCCCCGGACAGTTCGTCAACATCATGCCGCTCTATGAGGAAGGCGACACGGAAGAAGACATGTGCCGGAAAGCCCGGGAAAGCATATCGGGCACGAACGACATCATGATTTCCTTGGGAGGATACGGCGGCTACGTCACGTTCGGTTTCGACCACACCGTAGTCAACGTACCCGGGCAAAAGGACTTCAAAATCTTAGGCAACGCATTCTATGCCGATGCCAACCCGAACCCTTCGGCTCCGGATTCGGGCGGGAGTTGCGAACCGGGCATCGTCATGGTGTCCATCGACCGGAACAACAACGGACTGCCCGATGACGAGTGGTACGAACTGGCCGGGAGCGAATACCATAAACCGGAAACCCGGCACGGCTTCCAAATCACTTATACCCGTCCAGCAGCGGACAAGGTGCCCACGCCGGACGACAACAGCCCCATCACAGACACGACTTACATCCTTTGGGAAACCGGAGACGGCGAAAAGGGCTATATCGCGAAAAACGCTTACCACAACCAAGACTACTACCCTGCGTGGATTGCCGAAGACCGGTTGCAGTTCAGCGGGACGCGTCTGGCCGACAACGCCGTGGACGAAAGCGGCGGAAAAGGCTCTTACTTCGTCCTTTACGCCTACGACTGGGGCTACGTGGACAACCACCCTAACAGCGAAGAGGACAAAATCAGTTTCGACATCGGTTGGGCGGTGGACAGCTTGGGGAATCCCGTCCACTTGCCCGGCGTGGACTTCATCCGCGTATATACCGGTGTCAACCAGCAATGCGGTTGGTTGGGGGAGACTTCCACCGAACTGAGCCGTGCCGAGGACCTGCACGTAGAAGACCAGACCCATTATTTACCCAACCCATAACCCTGAAACCATCATGAAGAAAAGAAGATTACATTTGTATACGGCGGCCATGCTGTTTGCATGCACCTACAGCCTGCACGGGCAGACTACTTACACCGACGGCGTGTTCATGCTCAACGAAGACTGGTACGGACACAACAACAGTACCCTGAACTTCATCCGCCCCGACCATCCGACCGACCCGTTCGAGTATTATATCATACAAAACAATGAATCCAATGCCGGACAGTCGTTGGGAGCCACGGCGCAATTCGGTGCCGTCTACGGCGACTACCTTTTCATCATCTCCAAACAGGATCAGGACGCGGGCGACGGGCTTTCGCCGGGCGAATCAGCCGAAACCCGCCAAGGGGGCCGCATCGTGGTGGCCGACGCACAAACCATGGAAATCAAAAGCCGTATCCCCATCATCAGAGCCAATGAAAAAGGAGTGTCCATCGCCGACGGGCGCAGTTTCGTGGGCGTAGACGAGACGAAAGGATATGTAGGCACATCGAACGGCATCTATATCCTCAGCTTCTCCCCGTTCGAGATTACGGGACGCATCGAGGGTACGGAGAACCCGCTCATCACGGGAGACGAGGACAACGCCGACGGCGTGGGACCGCTCTACCAGAACCAAATTGGCATGATGCTGCGTACGGCCGATTATGTATTTGCCATACAACAGGACAAGGGGGTCTTGGTGATAGACCCGCAGACGGACAAAATCATACACACCGTGAAGGGATGTTTCAGCACCATGACGCAAAGCAAGGACGGCGACATCTGGGTGGGACGCAACACCAACATGGACTATCAGCATTACCCCTACGGCAACATGGGGTCGAGCGGTGAATGCTGGGAAGGCAAGGAACTCTTGCGCATCGACCCTGAAACGTTCGAGACCGAAGCCGTCCCCATGACGGAAGGTGGCATCAACCAGACGTGGTATGCCTGGACGGCCGGCTCCTTATGTGCCAGCACGCAGGAAAACGTGCTCTACTTTACTTATAATGACAACCGGTGGAGTTGGTTCACGACCTCCAAGCTCTACAGGTTCGATATCGACACGCGGACATTCACACAGATTTACGACAGTGCCACGGACAAACGTTATTTCTACGGAGCAAGCATACGCATCCACCCGCTCGACGACCAGATTTACGGGGCACTCTATTTGGACAACGTAGTGCAAAGCTACTGGATATACCAAATGGACAACCAAGGGAACGTGTTGAAAGAACTGGAGCCGATAGACCGTTACTGGTTCCCGGCCTTGTTCATCTTCCCGGACAACCACGCGCCCGAGGTGGAGGAACTGCCCGACGTCACGTTGGAAAACGGGGCGGTGGAAATAGACCTGAGCAGCAAGGCTACCGACAAGGACAACTTGGACGCGGCCATCGTGAAGACCGTAAAGTCGAACAGTAACGAGGACGTGGTGGAAGCCCGCATCCGGAACCACCGACTCACCCTGCAACCGAAAACCGTCGGAGAGGCCGACCTCGTCATTCGTTTCAACTCCAACGGAAAATACGTGGACCGTACGTTGCACGTAAAATCCCTCACCACCGGAATCCGCCATACGGAAGAATCCCCAGTACGCGTATGGGGCAAAGACGGACGCATCCACATCAAGGGATTGCAACGGCCCACCCGCGTCCTCGTATACGACACAGACGGACGGCAGATTCGCGACACTGTCCTGTCACCGGGCGACTGCATCGAAGGGTTGCCGGGCGGCAAATGCTACATCCTGAAATTTAACAGAAAACAGTATAAACTGATTTATTAATTCATTAAATGTTTAATCCAATGAGAAATTTTACTCAGAAACTGACGGCACTCGCCGCTGTGGGGTGGCTTTCGCTAACCACCGCACTGGCCGGTGAACAGTTCGTGCCGAAGGAGTATTCCTACAAAAATGTGGGAATGAGCTCACAATCCACCATCAACATCCCGATGACGGACTTGTTCATCTATCCCGACGGGATGGATGCCACAGCAAACCTCGACGAAGCCGGGGTCAAGGCCGAATTCGAATTCACGGACGAAAACGTAGTGGGCCTATACAAGTATGAATATTACAGCTTCGGAAAGGTGCAACAGCTCTACCTGATGCGCAAAGGAGGATATGTGACAGGACCGGCCGATGTGAAAGTTAAACTGACCTATAACGGGGAAACGGTGGAAAACACACTGGATATAGACATCGTGTCGCTCATCGCCCAAGATGACGAATACACGGCCGACCTCGGGCAGGCACTGATGATGCCGGTTCTGAACAATGACAATTTCATGAAAAACGGCGACAAGGCCAACGCCATGATCGAAATCCTTCAAGCCCCCATTAACGGACAGGCCACTATCGTTGAAGGAGCCGACGGAGAACAAGATACCATCAAATACGTGCAAAACGAGGGACTGGATAACTATTCATTTGACGAGTTGAAGTACAAGGTGACACTCGGAGAAGAGACCTCGGAAGCTACCGTGAAAATCAATATTCACAAGAATGCATACGCTTCGCGCGTTATCGACTTCCTGCCGGCTCCGGGGCAGTTCACCAACCAATTGTCTAAAAGCAATTCGGCCGAAGGGACATTGGGAACTAAAGGAGGCACCCTTAGCTTAGGGTCATTCGGAGGATATGTCATCTACGGCTTCGACCAACCCATCATGAACAATCCGAAAAACCCCTATGGGGTTGACTTCACCATCAAGGGCAACTCATTCGTAGCCAACATCTACGGCGTATGGACGGAACCGGGTGCCGTACAAGTATGCCAAGACCTGAACGGCAACGGCGTACCCGATCCGGAGGAACCTTGGTACGAACTGGCCGGTTCGGACTACTGGTTGAGTACGACCAAGCGGAATGCCCAGATGACCTATTACAACCCGAACTACGACAAGCGTTACACCGTACCCTGGACACTGAAATACACGGACAAGGACGGGAAAGAACAGATGGAAGCAGGTGCCGTGCTGACCAACCAATTCCACCAGCAATCCTACTATCCCGACCCGTTCGATTTCGGTTGCGACCGAGACTCTGTAACTTTCGAAGGAGCTATTATCCGCAGTTCGCTGGACATGAGCGCACCAAGCTACATCGAGTTCTACCGCGCCCCGGCCTTCGGCTACTGCGACAACCGCGGGGATAACAAGACAGATCTCACCATCGCCCAAAACCCCTATTACAATGACGAGAACGGCAATGCCGCCGACGGCTTCGATATCAGTTGGGCTGTAGACAAGGACGGCAACCACGTGGAACTAGACCACGTGGACTTCGTAAAAGTCTATTGTGCCGGAAGCGCCAATGCCGGATGGTTGGGAGAATGGTCTACCGAGGTCCTAGGAATCGGCATCACGACTCCCGACCCAGACTACGTGCCCCAGGACTATTACCTGAACTATATCGGCATCACGCAGCTTCAGGTCATCCAAGGACAGGAATGCCAGTTCGAAGGTTTCCTCTTCAAAAACGGACGGCCTGTCACAGAGGGGACACAGAAATGGTGGCTCTCGACCGACAGTGTGGGTACCATCGACAACACCGGACTGTTCAAAGCCACAGGTAAAACGGGTAAGACCAAAATCTACTTCACACAGAAAGAAGATGTCCCGACCGACTCCATCGACATCGAGGTCGTGAACCTGACTTCCGTACTCATCGACCTGGAAGGCAATGCCAGCACCGTGTCTAACGACAGCACGAAGATGATTATAGGCGAAACCATCTACATCAACGTGCAATGCACGGACAGTCGTGACGGCAGCCTGAACGGTACCGGACGTAACCGCTACATCTACGAGACCTTCGACTGGACGACCTCAGACCCCGAAATCGGAACCATCAACAACGGTTCTTTCCACGGCCTGAAAGCCGGACGCACCATGTTGCATGCTTACTCACGGTCCAATCCGGAACTCTCCGACTCCATCCTCGTCATCGTGGAGGAAGCACCTGAACTCAAGCCCGTCAGCGACCCCATACGCCTGGCTTATTATGAACCGGAAGGCACCAAGACCAGTAGCGAACTCTTCACGGCCGGAAACGGTTCCACAATCTATCTGGACGGCGTAAAGTCCACGAGCCACTACGAACACGCCATCGAGAAGAACGAACTGGGCTATAAATACAACGAAGGGGAATACGTCACAGACACCCTGACCTTCGACCTGACCCATTACGGGCAGAAGAAACAAATGCAGTTGTGTATCGTCTACGCCCCCGACACGAAGGCTTCCGGCCGTCTCCTGCTGTACAGCGACAAGAACGCCGTGAAAGCATACGATGCCGAAGCCCGCGAAGAACACGTGAAGACTCTCATCGAAGAATTGGCGGCCGATTCCGTACAAGGATTGACGGCTGACGGTGCCTTTACCTACATCGCTGCCGGAGACAGCATATACCGTTACAACACGGTCGATGCCTGCTGCACGCACAAGCTGCAACTGCCCGGAAAGGCTACCGTCGACCGCATGCTGACGGCACGCAACCTCCTGTTGGTCGTTTCGCATACCCCGGCCGGAGACTACCACCTCGACATGTTCTACAAGACCGACCTTGAAGCCATCAAGACATTCAGCCTGTCCAAACCCGCAGCCGACATGGCCGTAACGGGCGACAAGCTCTATGTCCTCACCTCTGCGGACGGCAAAAGCGGCATGGACATCTTCGACCTGAAGAACTTCATACAGGAACGCCAAGTGTCATTGGGACAGAAAGGACTCGGCGTGGAAACCCTCGTGGCTCGGGACGCACGTGTCTACGGCATCCGACCGTATAACCCCACGACGGAAGAGGCTGCGGCCATCCTCGAATTCAACACGACCAACCGCACGTCCAAACTGATCGGGACTGACGGTATCCAGGCCTACTTCGAAGGCGTACCGGCCGCAGTCAAGCCGATGGACGGCGACTCTATTCTGTTGGCCAACTACAACGGCTTCACCGCCTACGACACCGAGACTGGGAAAATCCGAGACGGCATCATCATGACGGCCGGAAACACGGTATACCCCACCGAAGCCGTACAGGATACTCTCTCGCAGCGTACCTACGTGGTTTATGCCGATGAAAACGCGGAGACCTACCAGGGAGCCGTCTATTATGGCGATGAGTTCACCAAAGAATTCGACATCTACGACCTCGGACGCACACCGGCCAACCTGTCCGCCGTACCAGAATTCGCAGACAACGAGGCACCGAAACCGGCCAGCCGTTTCAGCATGAGCCCCAACAGTTACTGTTATGAAATGGGTACCAGTGCCTCCGCGCATACCATCTGGAAATCCAGCAACTTCACCGACCACGAGGGAGACTTCGACATCTACCTGCGCGGACTCGAGAAATACCCCTGGATTACGCAGCTCGACAACCTTGAAGACGGCGACATCCGCATCGAGGCTCTTTACAGGGGTACGGTGGACAAGGATTCCGTCATCACCTTCCAAGTGGAAGCCATCGACCGCGCCGGAGCTTCCACGCTCGTGGATGCCACCTACACTATCAAGGCGCAGATCGTCAAGCCCACCGTGGCTCAGGCTATCAAGGACACCACGACCGTGCTCGGCACCGATACCCTGCGCATCGGCCTGAAAGATGTCTTTGCCTACACCGGTACCACTTACGGCGTCACCCTCGCCAAGACCGTATCGGCCAACGACAATGCCGCCCTCGTACGCGACAGCATAGACACCGCTACGGACTCGCTCATCCTCATCCTCACACCCGGAAAGACCGGCATGGCCAACCTGGCCGTACGCTACACCGTGGCTAAGGAAGGCTATGGCGAGAAGTTTGCCGAGACTACCTTCCGTCTCGTCGTGGAAGACCCGAGTGCGATAAGCGGCAGCACCGTGGCACAGCACTTCCAAGTATTGGCCAACCCCTTCAAAGATCATTTGGAGATCCGTATACCGGAAGACGGTACCGTGACTCTCTACGACATGAACGGACGTGCCCTCATGCAGAAACAACTGCAGGCAGGTACGAACATCATCCCCACAGGGACACTGGCAAACGGTACCTACCTCCTGAGCTACAAGGGAGAAACCCTGAAGGTCGTACGCGAGTAAACCAAAGCCCCGTCCAAAAGGCTTAAACCAAAACAAAGAGAGGTTGTGTTTCTGACACAACCTCTCATCTATTATTAACATTACACCCAAACAATAAGCATATAGCAAATACTGCTATACTTACATTTTTCATATCCTTGCCTTTATCAGTTTTATTTCCCCATCCTTATTTCCCACAAAAGCCCAAAGCCATCCTTTATCGACAGTCATACAATGTATATTGACAATATGTTTTTCATCCGGAGAAACACCAAAAATGCCCAATTACCCCAAACCGACCTGTTGTGCTCTACTTTTTCGTCCAAAACCGGAAAGTCTGAATACGTGGAAAGCACCTTTGATACAATAAAATTAGCAAAATCAGGGATAAAATTAGCAAGAACGAAGATTTTGGCGTTTTCAGCCCTGTTCTTGCTTCACTCCATCCTCATACAGCTCACGATTGATGTAAAGTCTGCCCTCTTGGTCACAGTCGAGCACACCGCCCTGTCCCAAGGTGATGTTATATCCCTGTCCGGCTAAAACATACCCGTCGGGAATCTTCAATTCTTCAGTCAGTTGGCTCCAGTCCACATTAGCAAACAGGCGAATCACTTTCTCACCGTCTCTATCTTCATAGAACTGCTGCGGCACATCCGTTCCGTTCTTCAAGGCCTCGTACAGCCGCATGGCGTCATCAGCCGAATAGACACCGGAATAACGGTGTTGCGGCATATCCTCCTCTTCCTTGGTAGACCAAGGGATGATGATGGAACCGTCTCCTCCACCGGCCACCGGCCCGTCTTGCAGGATGATTTCATCAAAACGGCACATTTCTCCGGCCTGTACCTGCGTAGCATCCTTTCCTGTCGGTTTTCCATTATTGTCGAGATTGATACCATAGATATTTCCGGTATAGCTTTTATTATCGTACATCACAATGAAAAAGCCCAACTGGCTTTCCGGGCGTCCGTCCTCTCCCTCCCAGAACTTGAAAGGAGGCACATACAAGGCATGATAAAGCCTCAGATTGGGTTCGTCCGTATAGCGTTGTCTCCATTCGAATTCTATCCCCAAATTGTCCTCATCTGTATCATAGTGGAATGTCACATAATGGAAGTCTCTTGTGGACGTAGCTACCGTATTGTCGAACTGGTGAAACTCCGCCATATTGAACGTGGCCTGCTTCGGCAGGTTGGGGAATATGATTTTACAAGACTCCACCGGTTCTTGCGTTTCCCCATTCTTATTCTTATGTATAAACTTACAAAAAACCAGTTTACTCACCTGTCTTTTAAACGCCATAGACAGTTTGAAATCACCCGGCCTTACTTTATCCGACACCGTATGCCCCACAAAATATTCCAAGCCTTTCGAGTAGTCCCCAAACATCACCCTTCCTTGCGCCGTTCCATCAGACAGCGTGTCTATGTGCACGCCTGCAACGGGATTTTCCACCGGATATTTATCGTCCGCATAATTTGCGGCAGGGGGATTTGACAAAGCATGAAAAGTATATTTGACAGTTTCGTCCTCCTCCCAATAGAATGCGGAAGCTTTGTCCTTGGCCGTCAATTCTCCGGTAACTCCATCCGTAACCTTATAACATCCCCAACGAGGCTTTCCCAATGGTTGGTTATTCAGCACCATGGTCTTAAGGAAATAGAACTCCCCGAATTTAGGCCCTGTTTCGTTTTGTCCGATAGCGTCACGTTTCTGTACAAATCCTGTGCCTACTCCCGAAACAACGATTTCCCTCCGCCCTACCGGTAGCACCATGTCGTCCGACTCCTTGTCGCACCCGGCCAGCAAAAGGACGAGCATCCCCATCATCCACCTTATCTGAATTGTCATATTCTTCATCATTCCTCCTTCTTCTATTTATCCGAACCGACAAAAGCACCCGTTCCATCGGCACTGTTACCCTTACCTTTCAACTCCGACGTACTTCCCGAACCTGCGGTAAACGTTCCGGCCTCATAATGGGACTTCCCTTCGTAGGGCGCGGTGTCGAATCTGTTCCGACCCTCATTCCGGGCAATTTCCACCGCATCCCTCATCGCCCCGATGACGCCTCCGAGAGTGTACCAGCTATGGTCATTAGGCGAAGGATAGTCCGGAGACATTGCCACCTTACCGAACGCAATGCCGCCGGTCACCGATGCCTTGTCGACATAACCCACCAAGCCGCCCACGGCAGAATGGGTGTTCGTTTCTTTATAGTCGGCCACTTTTCCACCCGTCACATTTCCGGCCACGGTAACATCTGAAATCAAGGCGCCGAACCGCACACCGCCTGCCACGCCACCGGTATAGTTCCAAGAGCCTTCGGCCTCCTCCGCATGAACAGACACACGCACGTTGCCACCCTCCAACGCCCCGTTGGCATCAGTAAGCAGTCCCACCACGCCGCCGGTATATCGGCTACCCGTTCCCCGGCACTTGTTGGTGACCACAATTTCGGCTCCTGAGCCACCCCGCAAATTGTCGACATTTGCCAATGTTCCATTGCATTGCCCTACGACTCCCCCCATACAAGAGGTATATGCCGCTTCTGGGTTGGCCGCCTCTGCCGTAACTTTAATGCTGCCCGACAGCATGATGTCCGTCAGGCTGCCCCGGGGCAGTTTTCCCACCAACGCCCCGATACAATAGGCCTTATCCAGTCCATCGCCATTGTGCAGCGTAATGTCCAGTTCGGCGTCCGCCAGGCTCACGTTGCTGACGGTACCTCCCTCGCAGACACGAGCCAATACCCCCCATCCCGTATCATGATCGGCAGTCAACGGCGTGTTGGGGTCGCTCTCTTTGTGTATGAGCCGGGCACCTCTCAAATTCAGGTTCTTCACCGTACCGTACAAAGTGTTGAACATAGGGTTCACCAGATTCAAAATACTGAATCCTCCTCCGTTGAAGGTCACGATATCCGGCAGATCCTCCGGAATGAAAGACTCTCCGTTAAAATCCACATTTGCCATCAGCGTCATTTCATTCCGGTACTTGCCTTTCTGCAACAGCGTTACCGTATCCCCGTTCAAGGTACACGTATAGTCCTTGTTACATTCCTTGATGGCATTCATAAAATCTTTTATATTGAAATTATCATACTTCGCCGTCGTGATGGTGTCATCGTCATCCCCCCAATAATCGTCCATACCATCCTGAGTGATGTTGCTCTTCAAGTCTTCCAACGAAACCGTGTAGGACTCTCCGGCTTCCAATCGCCCCAATTCCTTTACGTTGGAT